>VTLG01005392.1_pt1 | contig 17837 bp, 8 predicted proteins | sample 4694571 | NCBI WGS metagenome assembly VTLG01 (sample SAMN12604809, study PRJNA352737) | marine metagenome | biome: ENVO:00000447; feature: ENVO:00000209|ENVO:00000569|ENVO:01000036; material: ENVO:00002151; isolation source: viral sequences binned using virsorter ... | reverse complement strand
TGTTTCCACAAAGATATGTGGATGCTGAGGCTGTACCTGAAGTTGTTGCTATTTCTGAAGCAGTAGGACCAGCCCAACTGGTAACCCCACTGCCATTACTTTTTAAAAATGTATTTGCTGCACCGTCATCTACTGGGAGAGTCAAGACAACTGCAGCATTACTTGTTGTTGTAGCCGGAGCTTTAAGGGAGACTGTACCGCCCCCTGAATCGGCTGTTACTTTTACTTGACTCATAATTAAGGTTTAGGATACTTATCCTTTGTAGCTTTAATTGCTGTTGCAAATCCACCACTAGTTGTAACTGTTCCAGCTACGATATCTTTGTAGAGCAAATCGAGTTGATCCCCGATTGGTAAATACACAGTATCACCTGTTCCTGAAAAAGGATTACCTGCTCTATCTAATTTATATTTAACTGCTGCAGCCTCTGCATTTAATGTAGCACGTGCTTCGTCAATTTTTGATTGTACAAGGGTGATTTTAGCACCTACATTATCAAAGGCTCCAGTGCCGTCATCAATAGTGACAGTTTGTGGATATGCCTTTCTAATTGCTTCGTGATCTAATGCCATGATGAATAATTTAATAAGTTAGTTTTCTTTCCAAATTGTAACCGTAGTAAAAATACTATCAACTCCACTGATATTACTTCCGACTCCAAAACCAGCAGTATAGCTTCCAGTAGAACGATGCTGTATTTCAAATGCTTTTGCAGCAGAAATAGTAAACCTTGCTTCCCCTACAGAGTCGTGATGTGAAGCGTCTTGTAGATGTTGAGATGCATAACCAACTTGACCTATCTGAACTGTTGAACTATCTGTAACGTTATACAACTGAGACGAATGTCTAGCGACATAAAATGCTGGGGCATCCCATGTTACGTAATAAGTACCAGCTTGTAATGTGAACTGATTACTACTGATAGAAACAATACCGTCAGGATCCCAAAGTTCATGATTTAAATCTCTAGTTCTCCACGCACCAGAGGTAAAAGAACCTCCATTTGCGTTATAAGCTTTTTTATCACATATCTTTGCATAAGATGAGAACATACCACCAGCAGGTGCTGCCCATGCGTTATCCCCGCGAAGGAACGTACTTGAACTTGCAGTACCTGTTGCTGATAATTCTGCTACACCGACAGCATCATCTGCTACTTTTGCATTTGCAACTGCATTAGTTGCTAGTGCATCTGCGTCTACGGTACCATCAGGAATACCACCTACGGATATTCCAGTGATAGTACCAGATCCATTAATTGCTATTGCCATAATTAAACCACCGTGAGTGTTCTGTTTGCAGGTACAGTAACTGTTTTGTTTGCAGCTACTGTCATTGGACCAGGGAACATTGCATTGTTGTTGGCTCCTATAGTCCAGTTATCTGCTAAAGTTGCAGGTGATTCATAGCCTGCAGAAGTATTTATATCACCAGGTCCACCACCACTTGCGGCTTCCCATCCAGCCTCACCATTAGCGTCTACTGTAAGAACATAATCTTCAGTAGCTGTTGAATCTTTAACTACAAAATTAAGTCCAGGTATACGGAACTTAGTTATATTAGTATCACCTAAAGTTATCTCATTGCTTACACCAACTGCACTAGCCGCAGCGTTATAACCAATAATTATATTGCCACTTCCTGTAGTTAGTGCATCTCCAGCATATGCGCCGAGGATAGTATTATCTCCTCCACTAGTTATATCGTGACCTGCTTTAGATCCTACAGCAGTGTTTCTATTAGCACCATTTGCTGTATATAAAGCTTCAAAACCAATAGCAGTTTGCTCTTCGTAGTTAGTGTTAGTCCTAAGAGCATCACAACCTACAACAGTATTCTTACCACCTGACCCAGTACCTTGTGCAGCAGCATAACCTACAACTGTATTCTGCTGACCAGTATTCATATGTAAAGTATACCTACCACCTATAGCTGTATTATAACTTCCACTACTAGTTCTCTGCAAAGCCGATGTACCTATAGCTATATTATCAGAGCCTGTAGTGCTTTTACCAGCTTCATTACCAATACAAACATTTCTATCACCACTAGTACCATCTTGATGAGCAGCAAAACCTATAGATACATTAGAGCTGCCGCTAACATTACTAAGGTCTGCCCACGCACCAATAGCAGTATTTTTATCAGCTGTTGAAGCTGATAAAGCATATGAACCAATTGCTGTATTGTAAGAGGTGGTTTCGCAAACATCTAAAGCTCCAGCACCTATGGCAGTACTATCATCTCCTGTAGTTAGTGCTGTACCGGCATTATATCCAAATGTTGTATTCCTTGCTCCTTGACCACTAGTGATACTATCACCAGCGTTAGTACCAGCTACTGTGTTTTCGTCAGAATCAGAAGTTACACCAGTAGAAACATCAGCCCAAACTGCAGTACCTGAGGAATCATATTTAAGGTATTGTCCAGAACTACCGCCTGAAGGTATGTGTTTATTACCTGCACTTGTTGGGTGTGTGTAGTTGTTAGCAGAAGAAGCTATACCATCTAACTTAGTACCGTCTGTTTGTAGATCTCTTCCATCTACAGTACCACTAACTACTATATTGCCTGTTACACTGAATCCGCCGCTTACCGTTTCTGCTTTCTTATCGTTGTCATAATATAATTCAGTACCTGCTGAAGCGTTTAGAACTATCGCGTTTCTAACACTACCTCCACCAGCAGATCTATTTCTAATATATAAATTACCATTGACACCATCTAAATAATTATTACCACTATCGTGATACGCTAGAAGGTCACTATGCTCACCAATCTTTAATTTATAATCATCATCATCTAGGAATAAATCTCCTCCCTCAACTCTCCATTCACCAGTAAGATGTCCACCGTAACTAGTGGTTTCGAATTTCTTACTACCATCATAATATAATTCTACAGCACCATCATCTATAAATTTACCCATTACTGAGAAACCAGTACCTCTGATCTGTAAATCTCCAGTAACACAATCTATATATAGATCTCCTGTACCTACACTTTTTATATAATCATTGCCATCGTGGAATATCTCTAGATCGTTTCCAGTACCCCATCTAGCTTTAACAGTATCATTAAAGTCAACGCCTGATGATCCTCCTACACCAGCAGGTACATCAGCCCATGTGAGGCCACCTGTATTGCCGGATTGTTTGGATAGGAACTGACCATTAGAACCGCTATTACTGATCTTAAGATTATCTTCATCTACAGACTCAGAAGTCATATGTTCTAATTTAACAGAATTATCAATGATGTTAGTATCATCGACGGAATCCCAAGCTAATTTATCGTGAGTAACAACTCCATTTGAGACCATGGCAGATGCATTGATAGCATTATCTGCTATTTTATCAGAAGTTATTGCGTCATTAGCGATACTACTTGTACCAATATTTGTTAAACTTGCACCAGATCCACTGAATGTTGTTGCTGTACATGTACCAGTTACAGTGACTCCTGTACTACTAGTTTCTAGTTTATTACTACCATCATAGTATATTGCTACTTTCCCATTAGCAGCTGCATATATAGATGCTTCATAATTACCACTTGAAACATGATTTGCAATTTTAAATACACCATCAGTATAAGATGTGAGGGCCCATGCATCAGTATAATTATCCCATTCATCTGCAGCTAGATATAGGTTTGCAGATGCCCCTTCAGGGGCTTTTATTTCAATTCCATCACTTCTAGTTAGAAATGTTGGGTGATTATTATACCTTAATTCAACGCCTCCATCTGTTATAAATTTAGCTTTAATTTCATTTCCTGCTGTATTCCATACTTGGAAATCATCTGCATTTATGTAAAGATGACCTGCTCCAGATTCTGTAATATAAGAAGCATTATCACCGCTGTTATGTCTTATTCTTAGATCATTACCTGTTCCCCAATACATACTAGTATTATCAGGAAGATAAGTAGTACCATTTATATTTCCACCAGATAGAATGTTAGTGTTTGTATCAGGAGGTGTACCCCATGTACCATCATGCTTTAGGAACTGACCAGAACTACCAGCTGCAGGAACATGCTTACTGTTACCTGTACCAGCGTTATGATCGTGTGCCCAATTAGAACTAATAGATTCTGCTGTTTGACCATCTACTGGAGTATCATCTATACCACGCCATGTGTTATCATTGGGAGGTGTATTCCATGTATTATCACCTCTTAAGAAGGTGGATGATGATTTAGTACCTGTAGCAGATAGATGCGCTAAGTCAACAGCACCATCTACAATTTCAGCACTATCAACAGCATCATCTGCCATCTTAGCGTTAGTTATTGCATTACTATCAATCGTCCAAGTCGTACCCGTGTTCGAAACCGTTATATCACCTTTGTCACCGTCAGTTATACCTTGACCATCTTGTCCTGCTGGACCTGTGGCACCAGTAGCACCTCTAGGAATAGTGAAGTTAAATGTAGCTGCAGAAGAATTACCACTATTACTTACAGAAGCATTAGTACCTGGGTTACCTGTAGTAGTAGAACCTACTGCTATTGTCGCAGCAGCTCCAGCGGCTCCTGTGGCTCCCGTATTACCTGTGGCTCCCGTAGCACCTGTGGCACCAGTGTCGCCTCTAGGAATAGTAAATTTAAAACTAGCTGCTGAACTTGAGCCTTCATTACTGACGCTTGCATTAGTACCAGGACTACCTGTAACAGTTGAATCAACACCTACTGTCGCAGCTGCTCCGGTAGCGCCTGTGGAACCAGTAGCCCCTTGGGGACCAGTTGCTCCTGTTGCGCCAGTATCGCCTCTAGGGATAGTAAATTTAAAACTAGCTGCTGAACTTGATCCTTCATTACTAACACTAGCATTAGAGCCAGGGGATCCAGTAACAGTTGAATCAACACCTACTGTTGCAGCTGCTCCGGTAGCACCGGTAGAACCTTGCGGGCCTGTTGCTCCTTGTATACCCTGTATACCTTGAATACCTTGTGAACCAGTGGCTCCAGTATCTCCTTTATCACCAGTTCTAGCAAATGTAATAACTATATTTTCATTAGAACTAAAACTACCAGCTCCTGATACAAAAGCACATGGTATTTTATAATAATCATTTACTTCTGTATGGGTACCGTTGATAGTAAACAACCGGAAATTATCTGGATCTGTCTCCTCACTAATCTTAAAATGACCTTTTATAGTAGAGGTAGAATCATCTATAGTTCTTAAATAAGCTTGTATATCAGTACCATCTTTATCAAAGTCATCAATATATAAGAAAGTAGCACTTCCAGGTGCAGCATTATTTAATGATAATTTACCAGCACCTGGATCAGTATCAGAAGTAGTAGTGTTGAATTGATAATTAAAAGTTTGTCCACCAAAAGCACCTGTAGCGCCTGTTGCACCTGTATTACCTTGTGGACCAGTATTACCTGTTGCTCCTTGTATACCCTGTATACCTTGTGGACCAGTATTACCTGTAGCTCCTTGAGGACCAGTGTTACCTGTCGGTCCTTGGGCACCAGTATCACCTTTAGGAATGGTAAACTTGAAGTTAGCTGCAGAAGATGAACCTTCATTACTTACAGCAGCGCTGGTTCCAGCATTACCTGTTACAGTAGAATGTACCGCAACGGTAGCTGCAGTACCTGTTGCGCCAGTGTTACCTTGTATACCTTGTATACCTTGCGAGCCTTGTGGGCCTGTAGCACCTGTATCACCTTTAGGTATAGTGAATCTAAAGTCTGCGTTTGTACTATTACCTTGGTTACTTACACTAGCACTTGTACCAGCATCTCCTGTTACAGTTGAATGTATACTAACAGTAGCTCCAGTACCTGTTGCACCAGTATTACCTTGCGGGCCTGTAGCACCTGTAGCACCAGTTGCTCCTGTATCACCCTTAGGTATAGTGAATTTAAAGTTAGCAGCAGAACTTGATCCTTCATTCGTTACACTAGCATTTGTACCAGCGTTTCCTGTTACAGTTGAATGAACACCTACTGTAGCAGCTGTACCTGTTGCTCCAGTAGCACCCGTTGATCCTGTTGCTCCTGTAGCTCCTTGAGCTCCTGTATCTCCTCTAGGAACGGTAAACTTAAGATTAGCTGCTGAACTAGTACCTTCATTTGTAACACTAGCACTTGTACCAGGATTACCTGTACTAGTAGAATGTATGCTTACTGTAGCTGCTGAGCCTGTGTTACCTTGAGGACCAGTTGCACCTTGTGAACCTGTAGCGCCCTGAGATCCTGTATCTCCTTTTGCTCCTGTTGCACCCTGTGGACCTGTAGCTCCTGTCGGTCCTGTAGCACCTTGTGGTCCAGTTGCACCAGTAGATCCTGTTGGTCCTACTAGTGTTGTTGCTGAACCCCACGATGCATTAGTCTTAGGACCGTAGATAGCATCGTTAGTAGTATCTATATAGATATCTCCTTCTCTACCTAAAGTAGCTGCAGGGACACCTGTGCCATTTATTGTAGCTTCTTCATTCTTCGGATTATCTGAATCATCTACCTCTTGAGCTGCATATAAACCTTGATCTATATTATTATTCAGGTCACTAGCTCTTATATTAGAACCTGTAGAAAACACTGCTTTAGGTGTGTCTACATCTGATTCTCTATAAATTAATATCTTAACTCCATTCAATGGAGCACCTGTTGCAGCCTGGGTATTAGTCTCTAAAGTAGTTAAACTACCACTAATAGTGTTGAATTGGATGGATGTGGCTGTTGGAAATGTATATTTAGTTGTAGCTAAGGTTGCACCATTCAGTGAAACCTTAACATCAGTATTCTTAAAATAAGGAAATGTGAATGAATACGTCTTTAACGTACCATTTCCTGTATATGATTTAGTTGTAGTAGCCATTAATCATCCTTATGATTTAATTTCAGTTAAAAGGAATGTAGATTTATCTTCATAACTCGCCCAAACATCGTTTGTATTTATCTTTAATACACAATCATTAAATTCATACAGTTGTAATCTAAAAGTTTTAGCATTTGTATTACTATTTGTATATACATAAGTAAGAGGTATCGCATGCTGTTGCTGAGCAAAAGAGTATCCATAAGTGTTTGGATGACTGGAGCCACTATGAATAAACATTTCATGGCCTATAGCAGTACCATCTAACGTAAATCTAGCTTCACCACTTCCAGAACCTGAAGTACTATGAGGACGCAGTAAAAGATTAGGTCTAGCATCGAGTAATATAATAGAACTAGATGATTTAGGTGTATAAGTTAATTCTAATCCTGAATTTGTCCATGACTGATTTGGGATAGTTGGAGAGGTAGTGGAAGTCATATGAGCAAATCCAATCTGCCATCCTGCTGGAGCTGCTTCTACCATAGAAGCCCAAGTTAGTCCACCAGCTGCACTTGATTTAGCTGTTAAGACATCATCATTAGTAGGGGTATTATCTATTTTTAAATTCTCTTCCTTAATTGTATCAGCTGCAATCTTAGCGCCTATAATAGTAGCTTGAGCTATCTTCTCACTTTGAATAGCTAAATTAGCTATATGTTGATTGTCTATACTTCCATCTACATAGTGCTGACTATCTGTACAATCATTTGCAAGCTGAGTACCTGTAACAGTACTATTTGCGAGCTTACCGCCTGTGATAGTAGTGTTAGCTATCTTCTCATTTTGAATAGCTAAGTTAGCTATATGTTGATTATCTATACTTCCATCTACATAATGATTACTATCTATACTGTCATCTCCTAAAGCAGTTGCTACAGCTCCTGATGATAATGTCCAATCAGTAGCACTATTAACAGTAATATGGTTTTTAGTGCCTGTAGTTAAAGCTAATCCTGTGCCTGATGCCGTTGTACTAGCTTGTTCTTGCTCTTGTACAGCGTAAAGTGTTTGTTTTGCTGAATCGTTTAAATCTTGAGCACGTATGGATGCTCCTGTTTGGAAAGTTATCTTACTCTTATCAATATTAGTATCTCTAAAAAGCCTGATAACATCATTATTAGCTGGTGCTGTACCGAATGTAACAGTAGAACCAGTTATACTATAAGCTGACGTTGCTTGTGTTACTCCGTCCTTTTGTACTTTTATATCAGTACTTGCTAAGAAAGGGAAGGTAATGATGAAATCTTTATTAGTAGAACCTGATTGAGTGTAACTTACTTCTGTTGTAAATGCCATAATTATTTATTCTTGATAAGGATTGGTTTGATCTTATTCATTTGGCCTAACTTACGCTCTCTCATTTCTTTCATTTCCAAACCTTGTTCTTTTACAGCATCTTGTATATCAGGATCTTCTCTTAATAATTTAGCCCAACCTTTTTGCTTAGCTTGAGTCATTACATTATGTATCAAAGAATTATGTACATAAGTAGTCATAGGATTATAGTGACGATTACCTGAATTCAAATCGTTTCTCATATCTTTCAATGATTGTTTAACATCAGGTCGGTCAGCTAAATAATCTAATGCTTGTTCTGGATTTTTAAAAGTTTTAAATCCAATTGTAATTTCTGATTCACCTATAGCTTTCTGAAAGGCAGAACGAAGTGAAGGTTCTTTAGATAAATCTATGCTACCAGGAGCTGTATAGGTAGATAATCTAGTATCATAATTACTTTCTCTTAGTAAACGTCTACCAGGACTATCATAATCACCAGTAATAGCAAGAGGTGTTACAGCATTTACAAATCTATGAATTGGATTCCAATCTCTTAATGGATTACCAGTTAATAAATCATATTTAATTGGTAATGGTGTATCAGTAAGTTTTTCACTAGCTAAGTTACGATTACGTATAGCATCCCACATTTCAGAATTTAATTCTCTCATATAAGGAGTGATTATTTTACCAAAATCATTACGTGCAGAACTTAAAGGAACTACATTATTTAATATGTTACCTGTTATCTTACTAAGTTTACCAGGTTGTAAACTCATTAAATCTACTAAATCTGTCAAACCTTGTAAGTATGATTTAGAACTAACAGAACCAGCTAAAGCTAATGCCATTTTACCGTAATAATTTTCAGACCATTCAGAACCCATTAATTTTTGATTATCACCTATATCAGCTATTGTTGAAAGTATAATCGAATAAGGTTCTAATAAATCATAACTAAACCAAGCTCCTCCAATTTTTATACTCCTAGGTTGCCAACCAGAATCAATCCAAGATTGACGTAACTGTCTATCTTGTGGACCATTACCAGTTAAATTACCACCTATATATAAACCAGTTCCTGATAGAGTTACAGCAGCACCCATAGCTTGTCTACCGATTAATATAGCTCTTTCATTAGCTAAATCTTCTGCACTATTAATTCCATACTGTCTAACTTTATCTAAATTATCAGCTGAAGAACTTAGTACATCTAAATAACGTTTATGTAATAAACCAAGTCCAGGTGTATTTTTATAAGTTAAGTTAAGTCCGTTGATACCTGTACGTGCGAATAAAAAGTAAGGTTTGATTAAAGGGTATTGATTAAATAAACTATTCAATGATTCTGAAAAACCACTTAAATCTGTAGTTAATGTTGCCTCTTTAAAAGCACCTTCAAGGAAAGCATCTTTAGATATATCAATATTACCGTCTGCATCTAATAACTTTTTATAGAAATCATCTTGGAAAATTTTCAGAGTTTGTGGTGTGAATTCAGCTACACCTTCTTCTTGTAGATCTAAAGCGAAACGCATAGCTTTTTCTTTAGCTCTAGAACGTGCCATAATGAATTTATAAGTATCATCCATAGCAGCCATACTTCTAACTGAACCAGTTAAGACACTATTATCATTCAATCTTCTGTTAATATCAGCTAAATTAAAAGCAACTTTATCTCCTATTGTACCTCTTTGATCCGTCCAGCGTCTTAATGCTTCCCAACCTTCATCATATTTATTATATTCTGAAAATCTAGTCCTTAAATCAGCAGTATCACCACTCCAATAAGAACCAAATCTAGATTTAAATACTTGAAAAGCTTCAGGAATAGCTTCAAGTTGAGCGTATAATGCTGAAAGATTAGCCTTTCTTGTTGCATTATCTAATGACATAGCACCTAATGCTCTTTGTAAAGGCTGTGCTACTACAACATGGCCAGTACCAATCAACGCTCTTTCAACAGTTTTAACGCTACTAAGTACACTATTGATGATTACACCATTCAATTCTTTTAATAATACATTTTTAGAACCAAAACTATGTAATTTCTTACGCATGAAGGCATCTAAATCTAACCAATTTTCAATTTTATCAGCTTGTGAAAATGCTTCTAAGAATCCATTTAACAGTTCATCACTACTATCTTTACCAATTAACTCCATTAACATATCAACTGTAGCTTTAGATTCTTCATGTAATTCAACAGTTCTTTTAGCTACAGCTTCACTTAAGTTACCTAAATCTTTAGCTTGAAGCTGCCTTCCCATTGTACTCCAAAGATATCTAGATCTTTTAACGTTAGTTAATCCTACAATTAAACGATCTTTGATGGTTTTCATCGGCCCATCAACATCCATTACATCGACACCAGCTCCAGCTAGTTCTCTTGCACCAATAGATAAATCTCTCAGTTGTTTAAATAAAGAAGCATTGACTAAATCTGCTGCTACAACTTCTTCCATAGCCCAAGATTGTATATTATCTTTGGCTGATTTCCCACCTGTTTGCATGGGAATAGCATCTAATATTGGTTTCCAGAACTCATCAGTAGTTTTAGCCGTAGCATCTCTACCCATGATTTCTTGCATACGTTCGAAAGCACCTTGGAAATATTGTTCCATGGTTAAATTCTTAGCCTTAGCTTCTTTCAACGCTGATTGATATCTAGAATCACCAATAAGTTCTATGACCTTTTCTTTTAAAAATGATTTTTCTAAACCACTTTGAGTAGCCATTCTTTCTGCTTGAAGAGGTGTCATAACTGAATCCGTAGACCCTGTTGCTGCACCTATTTCATCATGAATACGATTGACTTGTGTATGTATGTCATAAGCTTTTCCTGTAGAATTAGGACTGCCTTGCCAAGGATCAGCTACAGGTTTATTTTTATGTCCACGGAAAGAAGAAGGTGGTAGTTCTTTAATTTCTTTCACATCTACTGGGATAATTCTCTCAGCAAATGCACGTTCAGCTTCTATTGATTGAACTAATTCATCTTTACCTTTTTCAGCTACTTGTATTGCTACGTTCTCATTACGTTTTACAGCTTGTTCAAGACCTTCATTACCAAACCATTTTACTAAAATTCTATCAAAAGCTCCTGCTAAGGACATTTCTTCAAGAACATTTTTAAGTTTTTTAAATAGTGGATGGTCACTATCTTTAGTAGCTAATGGTCCTAATACAATGCCCATTTCTGGTACACGCTGTACAATCTCACCAGATAAATTATGATCATCATGGTTTTTAGATAGTAAAGCAGCGATACCTGCAGACACCATCCCAGTACCTACAGCACCCATAGATGCTATCGCACCTGGAGCTGCAGCAGCTAAAGTACCTGCAGTAACTGCACCATACGTACCATAGTGTGCGATTCCTTCTACAATCGGTCCCCACCACGTTTTTAGTAAAGGAGACTCTGCATTTTTCATAGGATCCCATTCAGTTTGATAATTAGGATCACCTATATCTTCACCATTGGCTGCATCAAATAATCTTTCGGGAGCTGTTAAGGCTCCATCTGCAGCTTCTTGAGCACCTTTAGCAATTGCATTTCTAAATTCTACTACATTTTCTCCGAACCCATATTCATTAGCTTCCTTATCTCGATGAGAAGTTTCTAATTCAGTTTCAGGTGCTTCTTCAGCATTAGAATCACGGAAAGCTGCACGACCTTCACCACGACCTGAGAAATTAGTAGGTTCTTGTTTAGTTGCTTTTTCTAATTCTTGTTGTCGTGCAAGTTCTTTTAATTTTTGTTGCTCAGCTTCAGCTTCAGCCCGTAGGCGTTCTTCTGCATCCTGTGCTTCGATATCTTTTGCAGTTATATCTACTTGATCTTTCAAGTAGTCTGTATCAAACCCCGTAGGATCTAGTTCAACATCCATGATATTATTTAAGTAAGAATGGTAATAAAGTGTTGGGTTGATTCCATGGATCCTTTGTAACGGATTGCCATTGAGTAAGTACTTCTGGATCTATATAACTAATCTTTTTCCAAGAATCATCATCACCATTATTTGTGTCAGCTAATCTAACTTTCCAAGCAAATAAAGCTTGTTGAAGTTTTACTTGATTCTCTTTGCTATATACATCATCAGGTGATAACCCTGCAAAACCTAGCCCAAGTACTATGTCTTCTGGGTGTTGTAAGAATACACCAGCTTTAGTACCATCAGTTATTACTTGACCGATAGTTTTTTGTGTTGCATTTGTATCTTTCAATGTACCATCAGATTGTTCTTGTATATCTCCATCTCTTTCTGCAAATACAGCAGTACGACCAGGAGCTGTGGCTCCTACTATATTACCACTATAACCAGATTCAACTAATGCACGATTAGTTTTAGAGAAAGAAGATTTATAATTAAGAAAGTTCTGTATAGCTTGAGGTTCTTTTTTTACATCAAGTTCTGTAGCTGGTAAAATTAATAAATCACCTTCTGGTCCATCAGCTGCTCTTAAAGTTTTATTAGCTAAATCCCAAGCAGTATAATCCGAACCTAAAGATAATTGATGGAATATCTCAGGAATTTCTCCACGTTTAGTATCTCTATATTCTCTTAATGCTGGTAAGTAGGACTCCAGCCCATTTAAAACTTTTGTATTTATACTATTAGGATCATCTATTAAATCTTTTCTAGCTTTATTTAGATTTATTTGACTTTGTTTATCTTTAGTAACTACTGTTTGCTTAATATATACATCACCTTCTAAATTTGCTTTTACTTTCGCCCAAGCTGCTTCTGCAGCAGCACTTTTAGGTATACCACCTTTAGAATATATCTCACGATACTGTTCAAAGAAATCAGATCTAGCTCTTGCTTCTTCGATAAGATACTGCTCACCTTTATTTACAGTACCGAATGCTCCTCTATGTCTATCGAATAATAGGCCACTAAGCATATCATCTGGATGCCAACCTTTAGGTATATCTAATAAATCTTTTGATGCAGCTACTTCATCTTGGTATTTAACTCTAGTATCAAAGGACATATTCCTAAGATCACCTTCGTGTATAAAGCCACCAGGTCTAGAAATTTTAAGTCCTTCTAAAATTGTACTTTCTTCCTTTGTTATACGTTCTTCCCGTGTTATATAATTATCGAAATCATCTGGTGGATCACCTAAACCATCATCAATCCAATCTTGTTTAAATGCATTTATATGAGCATTAGTTATTTCACCTTGAGCAACGAGAGCATCAAACTTTTGTAATCGTTCTTTCCTTTCAAGTTGTAGATTATTATCTATTGATTCTATACGTGCTTTAGCTGCATCAAATAATCCTCCTTCCCAATTTACTGATTCAAAAGCTTTGCTGGCAAATTCTTTTAAAGGCATTCGACCACCAGGATACTTTTTAGAATCTACCTGACCTGTATGAGTAACTTCTATGTTTTCTATAGCTCGTGCTTCTTCTTCAGTTATTGTTTCAGAAGCTCTTAAAGCTAGTACTTCTGTTAAAACCTGTTCAATAGCCCTACGATCTAAACGGTTCTCGTCTGAATTATTAGAAACTTTTTGAATAGGTATACCCATCTCAGCTTGTCTATCTAATATAACATTTCTAATAGCCTTATTTCTAGTTACTTCGATAGGTTCTTCGCCATTTGAGGTAGTTTTAAAAGCATGTAAAAGAGTTTTACCACTTTCTTCTGCAAGGATTTTAGATCTATAAGCATTTTCTCTTTGTATAAATTTTCTAGTTTCACGAATTTCGAGATTCTTTAAAGCAGTATCAAATTGTCTATAAGCTGGTAAGTTGGTACCAAGTACAGAGTATCTCTGTCTAATGTCATTATTATATTCTGCTAATATTTTTTGATGTTGGTACTCATCTGTTACTACCTCTAAATTATAACCCTTTGCAGCTAACCATTCACTAAAATCACTTGGCGTTCTTAAAGCTTGTCCCTCCAAAGTTTGGTTCATAAAACCTACTCGGTTTCTATTATATTCAGACTCAGTTATTATATCAAGTTTAGTACGGTCACTTATACCATCATTTTTTTGAGCTTGATTAGCTATAATAGTTTTAGTTCTATTATCATCTCTAACTATACCAAACATCCTTTCATTAGTTTCATGAGTTTGCTTATTATTATTAGCATACGTCATTGCTTTTTGAATCTTTGCTTGCTCTAATTCATTGTGTATCTGCTTAAATTTTGGTACAACCTCAGCAAAAGTCTGAATTAATTGTAAGGCTGTTTTAGAGTTTTGAATACGTCTTTGATCATTCAAACGTTCAGCTTGTTCACGACGTTCGAAACCTCTATTAATTGGTTTGTAGCTTTTCTCTAAAATTGATGCCCAATCTGGAGCAGTAGTAAAATCAAATGGTTCCATAATTTAGTACCCCCATCCATCTGATGCCATTTTTTTAAACGGCATTGCCATACCAGCAATTGAACTACCAATTTTAAGTGCATCCATAAACATAGCTGCTCCTACATTTTGCATAACAGGTCTAGGTGGTGCAACATCTGGAACAGGTTGGAACGCAAGTTCAGCGAAAGATTTATTAGCAAATTCTTTAGTTTTACCTGCTACAGCACTATTTTGAGTAGCTAATATATAATCATTAGTTCTTAATTGTCTAGCAATATCAGCTACGCCTCTACCATATTGAGCTAATTCTGCTGTACCGATACGTTTTATTGAACGACCTGTTCTACCAGCAGCAGCTAATTCAGAAGCCTGACTATCTTGTACCATTTGAGCATACATGTCTTGGTACTTTAATTCAGCGTCACCTCTTGCTTCTCTACGTTTTCTTTGACTCTCAGTGTATGCTGCTTGTGCAGCCATTTCAGCATTATCAGTATTGATTTCATGCTGTATACCTTTAGCTCTGTAAACAGTGAGTTGTTGCATCCACCCACGTTCACGGCGTTCCATTTGGTATTGATACTGCCTTCTGGCAGCTCTGTTAGCTTGTCTAGCTTCATTACCTAAGCACACGGCAAAACTCTATAAAGGATAAGTTATTAGGCCCGTGATAAATTTCTCTTAAAAATTTAAAGCCTAAAAATTTGAGTAGTTTTAAATGTACTGTATTTCGTTTATCAACGATATTCCACAGCAAAGGTTCTGTTCTACTCTCAACAAACCTTTTAGCTTCTCTTGCAAATGTTACTGGATATTCTTGAATAGCTGGTGTACATACCATCCATATAATACCATCATCAACTCCGGCCATACCGGCAGTCTTGCCGTTAGGCACCTCGAACCACACGCCAGTGGACTCCTGAGCTGACTTAATGAGGATATCCATAGGATCTAGCCCCCAGCCTTCTTCGATCTCTCTACGGTCTTCTAGGCGCAAATTAGAGGCCACCTCTTTGGCAGCCTCCACGGTTAATGGGTGAATGTATTTAGACACGTTTGTAGTATTTGTTACTGTAATCTCCTTCCCATGTCATTGAAAACAAGGTAGCAGGAGATGGGTGTGTAGATTTTAGTGATAAAGTTAAATTTGTATTTCTCTCATATATAGGTATAGTAGCATGGCTATCAGGTGTAAACTGTATTGCATTAGCTGTATAAGCATCAGCTATAACTGCTTCATATAAGTCTACATAGTCAGCTTTACCTACTCTTTGTAATCTAGTTTCATATACTCCTAAAGGACCAAAGCTGAATTTAACCCTATGTAATACTAAAGATCCATGTACTTGAGATCTAAACTTATCTCCAAGAGTTTGTACAAGGAAGATCGTAGGGAATTTAACTTCCATATCAAATGTATAACCAAGTACAATATTACCTGGTGGTGTAACATCATCACTTGTTAAGTTATCATCTACTCCCTGAGGGTCGTATGTTTTCCAATTACCTTCTACTTTAATACTAGCAGTTCCAGCGTCATCAAATGTATAAGCAGGGCTTGTTACGCCTTGAAATGTTTTATCAGTACCAGTTGGTACAGCTATAGCATATAATTTAGCTTGAGTATTATTAAACCCTACTGGTATAGGGAAGGTAGTATAACCTGCATGAGTTCCAGATGTATGGTATGTTAATGCTGTATGAGCTACAGTAGTTGCATTATCTAAATGTAATCTATAAGTTAAATCATCATATACAGTATCAGTACCTAAATCATTAATTAATGTATTAGTAGAATCATCTAATTTAATAGCGAATCTCTGTAATACATCCTTAGTACCATTACGTACTACTACATATAATGCATCATCTAACATCGCCATATGCTGTATATCACCGCTCAAGGTCCATCTAAACCAAGAGTTCTGTATTCGTTTCTCAATAGAACTGAAATATCTATAACCAAATAATTCATTCTTACCTTTAGTACCGAAGAAAATTACTGAATTCTCTCTTGAATTAGCTATTAAATCAATGTCCTTAGGTAATAATCTAGATACTATTTTAGATTGTTCTATAACTTCAGGTGCTCCTTCTCTAACAACATTAGACATTTCAAAGAATCTAGTATTCTTACCACCATTATCAAAGAAACCTACTGTAGTACCTAACGATATTGGGTTAGTATTATGATTGAAATTATAAGTTGATACAGAATTAATCTTAGCTGTCTGTGAGCTTAAGATATCACTATCAGTAGTTAACATAAACTGCTGATTCTTAGTAAATAATACTAAGCCTTGGTTAACTTGTATACCATCATATACGATGGCTGGGTATTCAGAACTACATGATATATCTATATTATCACTAGCTGTATAAGTGATTGCAGTCTTAGGCCAGAAGTGAAAGAAAGATCCAGGTCGAGATAAGTTAATATTTTCATCACTTAATAGTGCTAACCTATTTCTCCAGAATAACATTTTAGTTATTTTGTTACCTACAAAACTAGGTTCAGATGTAGTTGTAGTATCACCTACAGGGCAGTTATCCCAAGTAACTTGTTTAACAGTAAAGGTACCATTGGCTTCTCTTATCATCTGTATCGGCATTGTCGCTGGATCAAATGCTATCTTTCTACCAGGTTCAGCGCACTCTTCCCAAACACCTTCTCCATCTCTATCATTATTACCAAAGAACTTTAGATAATAATCATCTTCATCAGATGCACTATTAGCGACCCTAACTACATAACCATGTTTACATTGTCTAGGTAGATCTGAGACATCTTCTATACTATCTGAAAGTACATTAAGTAATTCACCTACTGGAGTTGCAATATTAAAATCAGCTGCTCCACTACCACCATCACTGGCAGATCTAGTAAGGTATAATCCTGTACCTATTTGAGTAATTGAAGCACTGTTACCAGATTGAAAAAACTCACCAGTTCCAGTTGATGCTGCAATAGCACCACGTACATCACCTAAAATACTTTCAGCTGTAATAGCTGTTTCAGTATCGAATGGTGTAGGTACAGGTCTAATCAAACCTCCATTAGCTTGTACTTGAGATTCGCTATGATCTTCTATAGTTACTCTATATTGACCATGTGCCATCCAAACGTCGACAACATCTCCTGTTCTCCAACCTTCTCCACCGTATAATAAATCAAATGTGGTAGTATAACGACAATGATATATAGGGCTGGTACCGTCAGTTGGCATTGACTGGCCTATAGTAACTACTCTAAAATAAAGATTTTTCCTATCAGCTGCGTTACCACCATTCGGAGTTACAGTATAATTATAACTAGTATTGTTAGCATCTTCAGAAACCCCAGCTTCCCCATGAGTAACTGAGAATATCTTTGTT
>VTLG01013336.1_pt1 | contig 17846 bp, 6 predicted proteins | sample 4694571 | NCBI WGS metagenome assembly VTLG01 (sample SAMN12604809, study PRJNA352737) | marine metagenome | biome: ENVO:00000447; feature: ENVO:00000209|ENVO:00000569|ENVO:01000036; material: ENVO:00002151; isolation source: viral sequences binned using virsorter ... | reverse complement strand
CAAAATTACCGCGAATAAAATAAACACCATCCTGTATTTGGAATGCAGAACCAGTTGCTGCTGCATTACTAGCAAGAGTAGTGGCAAATGCACTATCTGCTGCTATAGTAGTATTTCCTAATAAACCCGATGTAATTATTACATTAGAAGACAACTCCTCCCCGTCTGAAAATGTCTGTGTGGAGTTGTTCTGAGTATTTGAACTCAAATAGTTTATATAAAGTGTAAGATTATCTCTTTCAGAATCTTGTGGATATAAGACAGTTTCTACAACTGCTGTTACTCCTGATGTCTTTCCAGTGATTTTAGTACCAATTAACTGATCCGCATAAGCAGTTACAGGTACTCCTTGGAAAGTATTGTTTAACTGAACACAATAAAATAACTGAGTATATCCAGTATTACCTGGTATTACCTTCGCTCCTTCTTTAAAAAAATGCTTACCAAATTTTTCAATTTGGTTCTGTAACATAGACTGGAGACCAGTCAGTTCTCTTGCTTGTACAGGATACCCAGGTTTAAATAATACCCGATGAAAATCGTTATCAGGATCAAAATCGTCGAAATATGGAGAGACGTTGAGATTCGTTTGCTGCGGCATGATTTTTTAGAATTGCAAGATAACTTTGATATCTTCTTTTTGATTCACCGACCTAGTTATAGATGGTCTATTATCAACATAGACTATAGAACCTGAATATTTTTTAACTTCAGGAAGGGCAATGCCGTCAGTAAACTCTTGGCCAAGATAGTATGTACGATTATTTATTACAGTTGAGACACCTGTAAAGGATGTGTCAATTGCTAAATTAGAACCGGATGAAGGTACAATCGTCAAACTTCCACCAGTGCTAGGAGAAGCAGTAAATTCAGTTAAATCAAATCCCCACTGAGGATTAGTTTGTGCTGTTCCCACTGTATTAAACCCAGCCATAGTCTTATCTTGCCAATACTTCAAGACTCCTGTCGTTTGATCATAATTTACCACTCTACCAACTGCAGATGTTCCAGTTGATACAGTTTGTTCAAAATAAGAGTCTGCAGTAAAAGTAGCAGTACTATATCCAAGACCAGCTAATCTTAAAGCATAAGTAGCACTTGCTTTATCAGCACTTAAAAGAGAAGTACCTGCAGATTTTGGATTTTCAACAACACCAACTCTTGCAATTTGATTTCCTGTTACAAAGTCTGGATTCTCATTATCATTTTCAATTCTGGAATATAGAAGAACGTTCATTGCTCCTAATTCCTTGTAAATATCATATCCATGTCCACCAGGAGGAGATACAATGACATTAAAGGTTGGAATAGTAGTTCCAGTTGGAACTCCACCAGAGAGAAGATCTAGATTGCCATAGGTATATCCAGATCCTTGATTAGAAATGGTTACATTATCAATTTTAGAGTCTGCATTAACTATAACAGTACATTCTGCACCAGCACCATCACCCTTTATAGGTACTCTAGTGTAGGTTCTATTTCCAGTTCCAATACCAACTCCCCGGTCAGTAACAGTTACAATCTTAATAGATCCATCTACTGCATTATCCCTAACTGCAGCATTATCACTACTAGTAGACCAACTAGCAGGAACAGGAATATAATCACTAGATTCAAACTTTACAATCTCACTTGGTTTAATAGTATAAAGATATTTCCAAATATAACCATCACCACTACTACCAGCACTTCTGGGTTCTAAATCTGTAAATGTAGGTTCATCCAGGGATGGTCTGCCATTTGGGTTATCTGGATCAGTTCCGTTCTGAAGACACTCATAAACCCTATAATCACTATTAATTACATAATAAGATGCAGAATATAAGTTGGTTGCACCAGAAATCTTAGCAGTATTAGACCTACTATAATCATCCCTATACATGTCATATGTAGTACCAGATGACCACACTCTACGAGTAACAACCTGTCTTACATCATCAGAGTTAATCTTCTTCAGGGCAATCATATTGTCCCAGTAATCATTCTCCTGATTAAAATTATCTTTAGGTGCAGGAGGACTTGTATCCCAATCAGATTGATAATCCAAAGGATTAGGAAGACCTATAAAAGAATAGTATGCATTATCACTAGTACTGACACCAGCAACGAAGTTTTTCGCATTTAATATTCTTATCTGATCAGTTATAATTGCTGACATTGTTACCGGGATTTTTTATTTATTTATATGTAGTTCTTATACTTAAGAGGTTCAGTACGTATAACAAGCATTGATGTGGTAATCCCTGTTTGAGTATAAGCAGTGTATGAAGTTACACCAACTCTTCCTCCTAACTGAATTCTTCCCCAACTATAGGAACCAAAGTAATCAGAGGTAGTAATTCCAGAGTATCCGTATTTAAATCCGTTTACTTTGACGTTAACTTGCCTAATATATGTAGTCACGCCAGCAACGTTCCTTTGAACTAATTGAGAACTCTTAACAACATAAACGTTATCAGCAAAAGATGTACCAACACCAACTGTATTACCAGAAAGATCTTGTGAGTATACAGTAGTCGATCCTAGACCAACATTAGAATCAGTAACTCTAAAGTAATCAAACTTGGCCAAAGCACTGACAGTAGCAGCAGAAGAAACATAAGTCGTATTTCTTAAATCAGAATCATCAGGAATATAAAGATCAAATATCAATTCTTTACTACCACTAACTGTTGTAGTACCGAATCCAACAATAACACCAGAATCACCTGCATAAGAAACAACAGTATTTTGTTCATCAACTGATGTAGGTGGAGAAAGAAGAACGGAAGGAACATCTGTCCAAGTATATCCATATCCAGGATTGGTAATAGCAACACCTGTAATAGTTCCAGCAGCTCCAATAGTTACTGATCCAAACGCATTTGTAGTTGTTCCTACTCCTACTGTAGATGCAATGCTAACAAATGCAGTGGTATACCCAACACCACCATCGGTAATATCAATAGAAGAAATTGTACCAGCAGCAGAAACAATGGCAGTTGCAGCAGCACCAGTCTTAACTCCTTGAGAAACGAAAGTAACCTTCTTCTGGAAATCAAGATCAGTGTCATTCTCATTCTGACTATCAAACTGTGGTCTTAGGTTATCAACCCAAACAGTAGTAGATCCAATACCAACAGACTTGATGATATAAGTGTTAGGATAAATGTTTGGTTCATAAAGTTCTCTATCTTTACCTACAGGTATTTCATTAATTATCTTATCTTCAGTTTGTCTACACCATGCAACTGGTCTCAATAAAGATTCATCGTTTGTATTACCTGGTCCAAAGTATGGATTAGTACTTACAATGTCGGTAGAATCTACATTACTGACAGTCCTTTGATCCTCTTCCCAAGATGAAGGTTGTCCAATAGAAGCATCATATGTAATGGTTAATTCATCACCTTTCTTAACTGTTTCAAGTACATTTCTAAATGCAACGTCAACTCCACCAGTTCCCTTATAGAATACAACCTTAGAGGTATCACCTGGTTTAGGTGCTTCTGTAAAGTTAACTTGGCTACCTCCAGTAAATGTATATCCCTTACCAGGAACCTGAAGGATATCATTAATGAAGATTAAAATAACTGCCTGAACATCAACTTTAGAACCTTTACCAGCAATAATGGAAACAAGACTTCCACCACTCTTTAGATTAAAGGCACGTGTATCAGAATCAAATTCCTTATCCCAATCATCTAAGAATTGAAGTTGTCCTACAGACCATCCAGTAAATTCATCATTAAACTTCTCATCAACGGTGAGTTGGAACTCCTTAAATGTACCTGTTGTAAATGTTGGTATTCCAGTAGGTCCTCCAATAGGAAGGGTTAAGATTTCCTTAACACCATAACCATAACCTTGATTAGTAATATTGAAATCAATTACACTAGAACCTTGACTTACAACAACACTAACTCTTGCATTAGAACCAACTCCAGATACAGAATCACTGCTATAATCCAATGGTATATCTGTATAAGAAAGTGGATCATCAAATACAACTTTCTTAATAGTTGAACCAGTAAAGCTAATTGGACTAATAGTACCAATTCCAGTAATATGACCATTAGCAATAATAGCAGTGGCAATTCCTGTAACATAAGTACCATCCACACCTTGTGTCTGAATTCCTACGCTAACAGTTTGAACCCCAATTCTATAACCAGAACCACTATTACCTATAGAAATCGCAGAGATTGTACCACCAGAACCGACTGTGTAAGTAGCACCAGCAGCGACTAGAGGTTGATAACCCATTCCCTCAGTAGACCCCACAGAGATGATTATACCACCCTTAGGGAAGCTGGATATACCAACATCATTGGAGATATCCTGTGCTGTACCAGTAAAGCTAATAGAAGTAATACCAGCATTATCTTCTAAGGTATAATCAGCAGTTTCTCCACGTGCCTGGAATACGTCATTAATAAGAATAATTGCCTCTGAACTAATTCCAGTTACATTAGTACCGTCAGACTTAAGAGTGAATTCCTTAGTAATACCAGTAAATCCATGAGAAATATCATCAAAAATAAAGTTCTCATAATATGTCTCATTAGAACTATTAGTAATACCAGAACGTAGGAATGTTCTTCCTTGGAAAGATGATCCAGTTGCGATTCCTATCCAATCTCTATCATCAGGTGGATTAGTACTCGTACTTAATGGTGTATTACCATAAGGTGCTTCAGCAAATGTAAGTAGATTATCAACAATATTATAATTACCTTCAACCTTAGTGACTAATGCATCAGTACCATATCCAGATGCTCTTGTTCCTAACCAACCTCTACGTACTCTTATTCCGTTGGTACTACCTATACCAACCCCTTCTACCTTCATTATCTCATCACCAATCTTAATCAAGTCCGATCCAAAGAACGACGTTATTCCAGAGAAGTAAATTAGATCAACTGTGCTTAATGCTTGATCTGCTAAATGGTTGGTCTGAGCAGTTGATACAACTGGTCCTTGAATAATATTATCAAGACCAAGCAATACTTTAGCATTCTGATTGGTGGATACAAATCTATGAGATGTACCAATACCAACACTAGTAAGATCTACGGTTTCAGGAACTGCCTTAAGTGCATTTTCTGCACTATTAGCAATCCTAATAGAATCATCATCAATCTTAACTACATACAAATTTTCTCCTGGAAGTCTATCAGTTGTACCAGCACCAACAAACGCAGTACTTTGACATCCAATTGCTTGTGTAGATCCTGCTCCAGCATGATGATACTTAACAGTCTCTCCACTAACAAAGAAATGGTTTGGTAGAGTGATTGTGTTATCATCTAATTTAACAATATCAGCACTATTCCCGAAGAAATACTTCTCAAAAATAGGATCATTTTTGTGAGTTAAATTAAAGGTTCTCTTAATATCTCTCTCTGTTCCTTCATACTCACCAAATGTAGTTTCTATAGATCCATTATTAAAGGAGATTATATCCGCTTCATCATCATTAATCTTAATCGCATTCATATAAACATTAACTTCCATGTTAAGATTAGATAATGCATCAGTTGGGGTAAATGTTAATTCAACATAGGTAGTACCTCCAGCATTAATATCCAATCTAGTACCAAAACTTCCCAATCCAACATATCCACTATTGGTTCCTATTCCCAAATTACCATATTCAACCTCATAAGTGTTGCCACTTGCAGTCTCTTCAATATAATCATCAACAACAAGCATCTCTGCCATCTCATATGCATTAGTACTAAGATCACTAACTTGTACTATGAAATATGCCGCATCAAATTCATCTATAATTCCTGTTTGAGTGGGATACTTAGCGACTACTGTAGTAGCACCATATCCTGCTCCAGTACCAGCAATATAAGTAGACCTTCCTTGCAGTTGGGCATGCTTCATATTAATGGTCCCTATACCACTCGTAGTGGTGCTGAAACCGCCCATTGCTACCGCTAGGGTATTAACTACCGCTGTAGTTGCAATTCCCACACTATTAGGATGGAAATCAACTTTAATATTTGCACCATCAATGTAAGCAGAATATGTACCCAATCCTGGTTGACCTGGATCATTTGATGTGGTCGTTTCCATTTGACCATAATCAATTATATCAACTGTTCCTAAACCATTTGCTTGACTATCATGAATAAGATTGATTTCTTCAAATTCAAACTCATTACTGTTTCCACTAACATCTGCTGTTACTTCAACCAGAATCTTAGCAGACTGATAGGTCCTACCTATACTTACAATGTTTGTAGAAGCATTGGACTTAAGAACCTTCACACTATTTGAATTAATCCAAACATTATTACTACCAAGACTAGTACTACCTATACCAAGGAGGTTATCATCTAAGTTATATGCTATAGCACCAATATTATAATCATTTACAGAATAATTAACAGGATAGAATAGTAATTGTCCATCATCACCAGAAACAGAGAAGTCAAATGAACCTTGAATATATTGAGTCTCAACCCTACCATATTGGTTCAAATAAGCCTGAGCACCATCATGGATAAGATCAACAATCATTAATTGCCTTTGTCCAATATATCTCTTATCTTTTACAAATGTAATAAACTTAGCTGCTCTTGTTGTAGCAAGATCAATAGTTGCAACAGCACTATACTGTGTTGCCCTTGGATTACTATTGAAAGTACTGCTCATATCATCAATAGAGAGAACCCTATTACCTACAGATTCGTAGTAATCAGTAAGAACTCTATTAGCAAAAATAATTTTATTTGAAACTATATCATTACCTAATGTTAGAGAGTTCTCCTTAACAAGGTCAAAATCTTCAACACAGTGTAAATTACCAATTCCAGTCAGTTCATTTACTGAATCTATTGCAGTTGTATTAGTCGATAATCCAACAACCATAGATGGATCAGTAGAAGTAGATTCTAATTGATAATCACAGAATTTCTTGAATCCAGAAGTATGGTTTGTTGCAGTAACAACATCATCCCAAGTATCAAAATCAACTTTAGACTTTAAGGAATAAGAGAAATTTTGATAATATAAACTATCTTCTATTCTCTGCATGCTCTTATTAAGAACACCAGAATCAGTTTCCCATCCATGAATGACTTTAGAGAATTCCTCTAAAGTAAATTGAGAATTATATGCGGTAATAGAAGAAGCAACTCCTTGAGTGTTAGAAGTTTTACCAGTAATAGTTTCATTAACAACAAAATTATCACCAGATGATATTTTTAAAATACCAATATTCTTATCCCAACTTTCAACAGTACCAGTTGCAGAACTTGAAGTAACTGTCTCACCAGGGAAATAATCCTTAGTTTTTAATCTTATATCAAATACAGGGAAGTATTTTTCAGGTATAACTCTACCAGAAGAGTTAAGTGGATCATAAGTTCCAGGGACTTGTCCAGCAGGTAGTACATCAGAAAGACTATATGCTATAGTACCAATTCCTCCCAGATTTTCATCAGTTGCTGTAACGGTAAACAGTTTATAATCATAACCTTCTGAATTATAATTACTTCCTGTTGAACCCAATCCAACACTAATATTCTCAACTAAAATCTTATCACCAACAGAGAATGGGAAACTATTGGCAGTACTAAATCCAACATCCAATGTAAGAGTTACATCCTTAGTAGAACTATTATAACTAACCGTATTAATTCCTACGCCACTACTATTGTGTACAGGAATAATAGTTGGACGAGTATCACTCAATCCATATACATTCTTTCTAATTTCTACTTCTGACTTACCTAGAGTATACTTTAAATCTACTTCAGTAACTTGTTTCTTAGTTTTACCATCAAAAACAAGTAATGTTGGTGCTGAAGAATATCCTCTTCCAACAGAATTTACTCCAATAGATTCAAACGTTGCTAAGGATTCTATTTGAACAATCTGAGGTAATCCTACACTTGGACTTAAAGTAGGATCAGATGGGAAATTATAACCAATATTTTCAATCTCTGCTTTGATAAGTCTTCCTATTGATGTACTAGAAGCAGAAACAATAGCACCAGATCCTAAAGTAGAAGTAACTGTAGCGATTCCTGGAACATCATAATAATATTGTCCACCATCCATCAATTCAAACTTAGATATAGCACCTAATGCAGATTTAGATTCTGTCTCATAACTTAAAATAGAAGTAGTTCCTGCATAAGAAACCTTTTCTGGTTTATTAGGAATACTATAACTAAATTGAGTATTAGAAGCAAGAGAAACCTCATAAGTTCCATTATACAAACTTTCTTCAACTTCAACTAAATTACTAGAAACAATATCACTATCTACTACAACTTCTGATTTTACTGCTGGAAGATCACTCTCATAAACCGGAATCAGTTTATAATATAATATCTCTGGTATGTTCTTATCTACTGTTAAAGTAACTTTAGCACCAGTATCTATTCCAACTGTTCCCGTTCTTTGAACTTCAAAGTTTTTAGTCGTAGAACTTGTGCTCCATATCTCCCGACAAGCCTGATCAGTATAGAAATTAAACTCAAATGCAGGATAAGCAGTTCCCTGAACGCTATATGCTAAAGACCCATCAGATACATCAAAATTAACTGTAGAATCTTTATATACTTTTAATGGTGGATTTATTAAAGAAATAGTTCCACCGGAAGCAGAAGTGATATCAATAATAACTGGTTTTGCTAAAGTTGCATCATAATAAGTATTAGATAACTTAAACTTATTATTATCTACTCTTACTATAAAGTAAACTCCATTATTCACTAAACCACCAGCAGGAGATGATGCAGTATGAACAATCTTTTGTCCTGTACTATAACCATGATTTGCAATATTAATTGTATTAAAGGTTGTATCTACCCCTCCAGCAATAAACGTCTTTGGATTAATTAATAAACGACGATTATAATCATTATAAGTTACAACAATAGATGTATTTACTCCAGGATTAACAGAAACTTTGACTTCATCATTAGTAGTTAATCCATGAGTGCTTGCTGTTGCTACAGTTACTAAATTTCTAGAAATCTCACCAGTAATTACATCATAATTAGTTTTAAAGCTATGATAAACTCCTGTACCAATTCCTGTAAAGTATAAGGTAGTAGAGTTCTGATATGTCGTTGAAATACCAGCAAAATTGCCTGTTGAACCAAGTCCAACTCTAACAGTTGATAATCCAATCAAATCATCACTTATTTTCGCAACATAGAGAGAAGTTTGATTTGCTACTGTAGTTCCAATACCAGCACTAGTAAATTGGACGATAAGACCAGATCCACCATTTGGAGAATAGGTTAATCTATCACCAGTCTTCAATTCGTGCTTAGGAATGTAGATGGACTTAGTAGGAATAAAGATATTACTAATTCCTGTTCCTGGATTAGCAAAAGAAATAGTTGTACCAATACCAACTCCAGCAGTAGTTCCTAGTCCAACAGATTCACTAGGATCAAAATAAATTTCCTTGTTAATAGTATACTTATAACTTGTATTAAATCCAGCGTTTATAGATATTAATCTAGAATCTTCATACAGAACTGTTGTAGCACTATGAGCAGCACCTACGGTACTACCAGTTCCAATACCTCTAATAACTCTAACTCTTGATAGTTTAGGTTCTACATTTAGAATCTTAACCTTCTCATCACCAAGTTTAAATACATCATTTGATCTAATATTCTGTATTTGATAATAATCTACACTTGGATAAGAAAGATTACCATCTAAAGGAATATAGGTGACGATTCCAGTTGCACCAATAGTCCCTATACCAGTTGTAGTAGTTCCAACTCCTGCTACAGAGAATAAAGCAGTTGTAATTCCTGCTTTATAGAATCCACCAATCTTAGAGGAAGTAGTAGATAATCCAGAGATACCAATTGTTTCATTATTCTTAAAGTTATGTGGATTATCACAAACAATGACATAATCACCCCTATTCTCTCCAGGATAAATTTCAACTGGGGTAATAGTACTTGAAGCAACACTAATGTTATCAATTACTTTACCAACAATAACAGAAATATTTGCTGCAGCTCCAGCACCATTACTGGCATGAGGAGGATTTATAAACTCTATAGGATCTCCAACTTTATAGTTAGATCCACCAGTTTCAATTCCTATAGTATCAACCTTTCCAGATTCTACATTTTTAATCTTTGCTGTCTGTTTTAATTTGTCTGGAATATAAACATATTCATATTGAACTTCCCCATCCATTAAGTTATAGGGTTGCGTATTCCTTAACCATGGACTACCAAACGAAAATTCATCTTGGTTAGAAGTTGTATGGAAATTAAAGTTATTAGGTGTTGAATGATAACTCTGACCAACTAAGTATGGGAATACTGGTTGCTTATAATTTGCAAATGCTCCAGCAGATGCTGCTTGAGTACTGTCAATTGTAGCAAAGTATGCATATGTTCCTTCTGGGAATTCTGGAGTAATACCAAATCTACCATTATTCTCATCAAGAACATCTTCGTCATTTATTTGTGAATATGAATAATCCTCAACAAAGAATCCTGCTGGGAAAGGTGGTCTATCTGCAGCAAGTGATAATGAATATCCAGACTTCATCTGGGCTACAACACCACCTTGCTTAGTCTGATACCCAAATGGACCATAAATTGGGTTACCATCATATGCCCATCCAATAATAGGAGAATGGTTTCTAGCAGCAACTTCAACACCATCCTGTCTTACAAGGTCGTTTTCACCATAGATAATTTTTCCTGTCTGATCTACAGAATATACAGATTCTCTAAGTTTTCTAGGAGCATATAAATGACAATATTCTAACTCATACTTATCGTTAATTCCTTTAGAAATAAATCCATCATCTTGACTAAATTCTTCAAAATGCCTCTTGACCAAATCTAAACGCCAGGTTTGGACCTTTGGATTAAGTACGGCTCCATCCCCAGGGAAACGAACAGAAACAGTAGTAGTACCTTGGGTATATCCAGCACCCCCAGCAACTACCTTAATAGAACTTATAACATTATTAGAAACTACAGGAACTACAACAGCACCAATACCACTTCCTTCTACTACTAAGTCTGGGGGAGAATTATATTCCTTACCAGCACTCATAACTATTACTTCATCAATCTTACCATCAACGATGATAGGTTGTAATTGTGCTTCATCGCCAAAAGATAAAGTAACTAGCGGATCTCTAATATAATTAATAATTTCAGAAGATCCATACCCAACACCCTTATTGGTAAGAGATGCTCCAGTTATTCCTCCTCGGAATATTGGTTGAACTTTTGCATCAAAAGTTTCGGAACCAATAGAAGATATTCCTACACGTCCAGTTAAAGTTACTGAGATATCAGGATATTTAAATGTACCGTCACCAACACTAGTGAAATCAATATATTGATTAGTTTTATAATAGAAATCTTTATTAGTTGAACCTAAACCAACAGCAGATAATTTGAAGTTGTTATTATCTACCTTTGTAAGATAATAATCAGTTCCACTATTAAGTCCACCAATTACTGTTCCTGTAGAAGAATAGTTAACAACTTCTCCAGATTCATATCCATGATTTACAAACTCAATTTTATTAAGAGCAGTACTAACACCTGCTGAACTTACTTCTCTCTTCTTATATGAATATCCACTACCCCCACTAACAATATTAACTGCATCTACTACAGACTTTTTATTATAGGATCTAATAGATTGTCTACCAACTCCATAAGAAAGTAAAGAAACAGTAGACAACCCTAATTGAGCATCATTTTCGGTAGGATGTAATGATATTTCTGTATTGCTTATTGTCTTAACATAATAAGAAGCATCGGTTGTAAGACCACTAATACCCTCTTGTCCATTACTAATATAAATTACTTGCTCTGCATTTTTAAACTTATGATAAGTACTAAATCCAATTGTTGATAGAGTGGTTCCAACTCCAACAGAACCCCCAACAATTTGTGCATCAAATTTCGCTTCATGAACAATCGTTCCCATTGTTACAGTAGCATTTGCTCCGGAACCATTACCTCCAGTAATATTAACTGTAGGAACATCTTGATAGTCAAAACCAGAATCTAATATTCTAAGTTCTTCCAAAGATCCTGTAACATCTACATGACCAGTAGCTGCAGCACCCACAGGGTCTGAAATCTTAAGAAGAGGTGGATCTATTACATCATAATCAGAACCAGGAGCAATAACTTCAATATCATCAATCCGACCATAATGAACTAAATCTGGAGATTTATAGTTTAAAACTTCAACACCATTTATTAATATTCCTGTATATCCAGGAGTAGTAGGAGTTAAAATTCCATCATTCTTAGGTGGACGTATTTCCCTTACAAGTTTTTGTGATGCTAAAGTCTTATTCTTAAAATCAAAGGGTTGTACTTTATTATCCTTTACAGTAGTGGGATTAATAGTAACAAAAGATCCATTGGAAATATCAGTTCTACTCTTAGCAAATCTAACCGTTGAAGAATTTACTCTGTATAAGAAATAAAGACCTTCATCAAATAATTTTGTCGCTACACTAACTCTAGTAGCAATTGCTCCACCAGCAGTAAAATACTTCTCTTCAATTTTTTCTGGAATATAATAAACTGCATCCCCAGTATAAAAACCATGATCCTTATCTGGTGATATCTCAAATTCAGTTCCACTAAATGTACCTGTTATAGTAGTTGCTTGAGTCGATGCATTAAGTGGTTGTGCATAATATGAAGGAATTGAAGAAGATGCTACTAAGAGGTCTTCTTGACCATTAATATTATATACATTCTGAACATTAGTGGTATACTGTACTGCTTCAGGGAAAGTATTAGAATTAGTCTTTAATATATTTCTCTTAATTGTATACTCATCAGCAGTATCAATATCTCCCTGACCTCTTATAACAAAAGACTTGGAATCTATTATTTCTATTATAAGAGAACTAGCATATGTTCCTACTGAACTACCAATAAGAGTAACAGAATCTCCTATACGACATGTATGCTCTGTTTTCGTATTAATTTGATATGATCTATCAGAAGCATTAACTAGTGTAATACTTGTGACATTATAAGTTGGTGCAATATTATAGAACCAATTTTGTGCTTTAAAACTTTTATTTGCAACACCTAAAGTTTTAATTTTAGCAGTATCATTAATATTATAATAATGAGTATCATTAGGATATACTAAATCTCCTAAAACAGCATTAACTCTTACAGTAATCTGTTCTGTTTGATCATAGAAATTATATCCGTATGCATAAGTATTAATTCCAACATTTGCAGCATTTAAAACTCTCTTTTCTATACCAGAACATCCAAAGAATTGAGTTAAGTTCTTAGAAGTATATGTAACTATTCCTAGAGTATTATCTACATAATTTATCATCAATTCACCAGAAGTGGTAAATCCAACTGTAGAATCTACATCTAATGAAGTTGTTCCTGCAGATACTTCACCAATTACCTTAGTTTTGGGATGAACCGTAAAACTTCCATATAATGCACCATCAACCCTTGCATCTCTATTATATCCACCATCTATACTCAGTTTATAATAAGTTTTTCCATATCCAGGATTAATCTTTTCTATGGAAGTAATAGGAGCATATCCTTTTTCAATACCTTCATAAGAATCTTGGAATAACGTAGCATTTAGAAGATTTGCAGGATCTCCTTCAATTGGTTCAACTACAAGGTCTTTTGTAATGATATAATGAGCATTAGAAGGAGTAACAAGAAAATCTCTTGGTTTTACTATACTTACATCTTCATTATATAAAGCTTTAAACAAAATCTCAAAAGAATAGTCAGTTCCTTTGCTTAGATAGAAATCCTTAGCTTGCTTTATAAAAACATTCTTATTTAAATCTTTATGTAATTCCCTTTCTTCTAATCCTGGTAAAAGTTGATATTTTGTCTTTAATAAAAATTCTTTAAGGAAAAGGCAACTTAAGTTTTGAACAGGTGCTGTATATGCATGATCTGCAGCATCAGTCTCATCAAAAACTAATTGATCAGTTTCAGTTTCTGCTCTATATGAAGTTATACCACTAAATCCCCTAACACATCCATTAAATGATGTTTTAGTCTTTGAAGTATATGTAATAATTTCATCATCAATTTTTAACAATCCATAAGAATCTGGAAATCCAGTAGTTCCTTCTGGATGACTAATCATATCAACTTCAATGGTTGAATCATCAAATGTAATATCAGTTCTCAATCCTACTGTTTCAGTAAGATTAGTTGTCTCATCTATTTTGACATATTGATCAATATTCTGAATAAGGTCAATTGGACCACTTTCAAATTCCTGAGCAACGTAATATTCCTTCAGAAACTCTGAAATTAAAGGATATTCGTTCCTTACATACGCAGGCAGCTGGTTTTGAACTACGTTACTAAACTGGATTCTCTTTTCTGCCATTTTATGCTCTTACTAGTGCGCCGTTAGAGTAGCTGGAAGTTACCACATAATTTGATGCTGCTGGATCCAATCCCGAAGAGATGTCATCAACAATCGTTTCAAAATTACTTGTACTTATATCTAGTTGCAAATATAAGTCCTGTAATCCCACAACATCATTAGATGCAGGACAGGCAGATATTTCAACAATAGATTGACCATCTTTAAATTTACCAGATTCAATAACAATAGGATTCAGCGTTATAATTCCATTTTCATAATCAATTGTTCCAACATTTCGTCTAATGATTGTTGGAGTTGTTGAATTTACCGAAGGAACCGTAAATAAGAATAAAGATCCGTTTGTTCTGTTAGTATTAGGAACATCGGAGATATAAACGTTCTCAGTAATACCACTTACGGTAAAAGCAGAAGATTTGATGTTATATCCATCCATACTCTTAATATGGAGTTTATTACCAAACCCAACTTGATATTCAGCAGCAGCATTTAAGACAACTCTTAAATCCCTCCTAATTTGAACCGTTGTAATGTTAGATGTTACAGAATCGTTACTATCATCAATAATTTTCAAAAATTTACTATATTTAAATCTAGCACCATACCTATTCAACTCAGTAGACTCTGCATATTTTTGTGCATTGTCTTGAACTACACTTGAAACATAAGAACCGTTTGGAGCAAGGTTAGAATTGTAATATATCTTAGAATCAACTTCAATATAGAGATATTTCAAATCTAAGATCTCTGGAACTATTCCAGCAACCGCATATTTCTTTAATTTCGTTTTAATATTCTCTTTCATCAAATTTGGCAAGAAATCTCCACTTCTTGGTTTAATACTGATGAAAACTTTTCCATATTGAGGAGGAATTAGGTCTTCTCCCCCAAAAACAGTAATAGATTCGGTTTCTGGATAAATTTTTGCTGGAATTAGTGTTTCATAGTCATTTGCACTAACTGCACGGTTTTGAGAAGCATAAATTCGAGGTGCAAACTTCTTAACCGACTCAACTGCTTCAATTTCTTCTCCACCAGATGAAGTCGTGGCTGTTGTAATTAAAGAAACACCACTAGTTACGTTATAACCCAAAGAATTACGATTATAAGTCAATCTACCGGAAAATGCGAAATCACTAACGCCATTTGCCGAATCACCATCACTAATAATGTAATCTACTGTAACAAAGTTACCTTCTTCAAGTGCTTTTCCAAAAATATCATCTCCAAAGAAGAGTTCGTACCTTTCGTCTTCAATTTCTTGTAAAAAATAGACTCTTGACTCAGAATTAATGTCAAAAAGACTATCTTGAGCACTATATTTGGTTGAAGTAGTTGCAGATTCGTTTGCTTTGACTGTAACTGTTATTAAATTAGTATCAATTCCGATATTTGGTAAAATAAAGCGTTGATCGGGATTTCTACGACTATATGTAAAGGTATTTGTTACCAAAGTGCCTTGATGAACAGCAATTTCGTCAAAAGTAGCAATTCCATCATAAACGGGTACCGTAACATCCTCTAAAACACAAAAAACAAAGGATTGGTTACCAAAAGAACCTTGTGTACGTGCCACAGGACCCTTTGCAAGGGTTAATGTAGCAGGTGGAGGTACGATTGCATCACAATTGACAAAGAAGTTGATTGTGGCGGTTGAAGCGGTTCTAGAACGAGGTAAATATCCAATATTTCTTGCTAACGAAACTACATTTTCTCTTAAAGTTGCACTATCAATAAAAACTTCATTCGTAACCATATTGGCGTTGTATGAAGTGATGTAAGTGTTATATGCCAGAACATCAAGAATAGAGGAAAGGTTAGAACCTTCAAAATCGTAATCTGTAAAATTACTATTTGCTTGCAGATAATCTCTCAGAGTCGTTTTGACCTGTTGAAAATCCAGATTGGAAAAATTGACTAATGGCATTTATCTAGTTGGTTGCAAAACGAATTGTAGTTCTTGTGGTGGAATATCTATCCCAATAATTTCATAAATTACAACGGCATCAAATTGGTTATTGTCATAATTAGGAATTGCCTTTACATCTATTAATTCCACTCTTGGTTCATAATTTTCAATAGATACTCTAATCTGATCTTCAATTGCTGCTGCGGAAATTTCGTTAATATTTTCAAAAAGTACTGCAGAAATATCAGATCCGAAGTTTTCATTAAAAAACTTCTCTCCAGGTAAGGTAAAAACTATATTCTTAACAGAACGAGCAATTGCATTCTCATTTTTAAGCCCAATGAGGTCATTATTCAGGGGATTTGCCTGAAATGACATGCTAATGTCCTTAAATCCTTGGCTTACCTTTTGGAGAGGCATTAGAAATTATGAAATTATTAGTTATTTATTAAGTCTTTTTAACTAAACTTGTGCAGAAGGGATCATATCGTCGTCATAGTCCAATCCTTCATAGAAATCGCCGTCTTCTTTACGCTCATAGAGGTCATTTTGGACTTTTGTATCGCTTTTTTTAGGTGTTATAGCATCATTTGCGATTTCTCTAAGCATTTTTTCGTTATAAGTCGATGGTAGTCTAGACATTTTCACTAAATCCGCGATTTTTTTCTATTTACACATGAAAAAAGAGCGTCGAAACGCTCTTCTGAGTTATTTTCCTTGTCCTCTGTATTTTTTCTTTGCTTTATTACGAGAGGAAGACGCGAGTTTGGTGTTTTCGGACCTTCCTTGACGAGTTTTCTTCGGCGGTGCGAAAAAAAAGTCAGCAGTACCGTAAATTCCTTGTCTAGATTTTGCCATGTTCTTTTAATTCCTCCAATTTTGCTAATACGGACTCCTTCGAGGCACGAACCCGATATTGAACGGCATCCCTACGAGATAATTCGCTGAGATTTTCTGATATTTCATACCAGAGCTGTTCATCTGTCTTATTCGAGAAACCGGGTTTACTTCCAAACGGTGCCATTTTCTTAAATGACACGAGTTTTTTCGTGACCCACTCTAATCCGAGGATCGCACCAGATTTCATAACCTTCCTCGATTGCATCGAGACAGAAACTTACGTCCTCTCCACACATATCCTGGACTGCGCCAGATTCAAACACCTGCATCTTCGGAGCAAACCAAGGATATGGGAGTTTCTCAAATACACCCTTCTTGATCATCACCCATCCAAACCCAGTGTAATCAACTGTAAAGGGCTTACGACGCTTACTGATAGATTCAACCGTTTCATGGTTCATAACTCCACCATTCTTACGGAAATCCTCTTCATCTAACCAATGGGCAACACTTGTCGTCTTTCCATCCTCAGTGGCATACCATCCTGCTGTGATCTCTTTCTCTTCGCCCTCTGCATTCAATGAAAGATCACATAACTGCCAGAACTTGTTAGTATCAAAGACAATATCCGAGTCAATCCAGAGTTGATAATCGTAGTTTAACTTTCCATCCCAGGGAATCTGATCTTTACCCCTTAAGACGTTTGCTCCAAGACACTTAC
>VTLG01010621.1_pt1 | contig 17846 bp, 12 predicted proteins | sample 4694571 | NCBI WGS metagenome assembly VTLG01 (sample SAMN12604809, study PRJNA352737) | marine metagenome | biome: ENVO:00000447; feature: ENVO:00000209|ENVO:00000569|ENVO:01000036; material: ENVO:00002151; isolation source: viral sequences binned using virsorter ... | reverse complement strand
ATATACGAAGTTATGTTAAAGCTAATCCCGAAAAATTTAAAGGCGAGTAACGCTCTGTAGAGGAGTTACGAATTAAACAAGTTACCACTTGTGTTCGTTTCATAAATCCGTTGACCACTGCAAGGGCATTGACGGATTCTTGAGTTCATCTTAGGAAATCAATCTAAAAAAACCTAAGAGAGATCAAGCAGGTACACTCGCCTGAATCTCAGTATATCTTATTTCTTTTTATCTGCAATCTCTTTCTTAAGTACTTTCTTAAATATCTTTGTCATTACTTTCTTTAGTTGATTAACAACGCTTTGTAAAACTATTGAACCTGTAACGGCAGCAGTGGCACTAACACCAGACGCTATGACACTTGATGCAATTACCTCTGGCGAGGGTACTGGAAATTCATAGTTTATAAATGGTATATTGAATGTAGCTATAGGTTCTTCAGTTGATAAAGTTTCTTTGGTGGTTGGCAGGTTTGTCGGTATTGTCTCTGGTTTTACTTCTAACGCTTCCTCCGTTGAAGATGCTTTTTCTTCTTCAGCAGAAGATTCCTGATCTGCCAAACCCGACTCTACCTGTTCCAGACTTGGAAGAAGTACAGGGTCTAGATATGGAATCTCTGCCACAGGTGGATAAAAAATTGTTTTAGGTGGTACGAGAATATAATCTGTATTAGGCAGATTAATCTCTGGTATTTCCACTACATCACGCCCAAGTTAAAGCAACGCCATGTATTCTTGTGTTCTTAGATGCACTTTGGTTTGCTGTAACAACTTTCCATTTTAATTGTGTACCTGAAGGCACAGTAACATTAACTTCTCCAACAATGCGTTTGTTTGTACCCCAATCTGAAAATCCATTATAACCATCACTATTACCTTTATCTAAATCTAATGTAGTCCAGTTAGTACCATTATCAGAACTAACATAAGCTTGTAGGTCAGTATCTAAGTCAGTATTACCTGCTGCTTCTTCAATATTTAATATTAAAGATACTTTAGTTGTAGCTACTGATGCAGTTATTGTATTGGATTGAAGTGACATATTACCACCTTCAACTGTAGTAGTAAAAGCATTTTCTAGATAACGAACAAGAGCTACGCCATGTCCACCATTACCTGCAGCGTAACCGCTTTCGGCACCACCTCCACCACCACCAGTGTTATTATCACCAGAAAGTGCATGTGTGCCACTAGAACCTCCGTTTCCACCACCACCTTTACCACCTTGAAATACAGCAGTTCCCCCAGAACCGCCATCTCCTCCAAACCAACCTCCTCCGTCTACTTGTTCGCCAAATTGAGAAAAGTTTGTATATTGTTGTCCATGGCTATTGCTTTGATAATCATGTGACCCTTGACCTCCCTCGGCTGTAGCTCCGAATCCAGTTGTATTAGCTCCATTATTATTAGCACTAGAAGTCCAACCTTCTCCACCACCACCTACTACTATTGGATAGGTTTGGGCTGTAACTGAAAAACTAGTGTTATTTACTGTATCTCCACCTTCTCCTGCTTTACTATTACTACTTCCACTCCAACCATTATGAGTACTTTGTCCTCTTCCTCCACCACCTACAAGAAGATACTCAATAGTTCCACTACCAGAAGGTACAAAGTTATAGCTAGTAGTATAAGCACCAGAACTAGCACCATTGTATGCACCTGTATGTGGAAAATAGTGATATTTATAACCATCTACAGTAGTTATAGTTCCTCCTGTAGCGTTTCCCGAACTAGTTGCAGACCCAGAATAGTAACCACTTGTTAAAGTTTCTCCTGTACTAGCACTTGTATCTATACCTGAGTTATCTGTAAAGGTATCTACATATCCATTTGGAAGATTATATTTAGCTTGAGAATGATCTGCTGCTCTATATAAAGCTAGTTGAGCTAAATTTCTTTCTATATTATCAACTGAAAGAGCAGCCCAAATTCCATCTCCACGCAAAAAATTAGCACTTGAAGGTGTACCTGACCCCATTCTAGCTACATTTAAAGTTCCGCTATTAATGTTACTAGCATTTGTTGTGTCAGTAGTTGCTGAAGCTGCTAACCCTGTAATTTTGTTAGTATCTATAGCTGCACTGTCACTTATATCAACATTTAAAATAGTATTATTTAAAATTTTAGCAGAAGTAATACTCCCATCTTCTATTGCACCTGCAATTTTTAACTGTCCATTCATACTACTGTGACTACTGCATTGGTAATACAACAGATCAGGTGCATCATGCGGTACTGTAAATATTATCTCTGTACCATTACCTCCACCATTATTAGTTACTCCTGTGTTATAAGCATCATTAGTACCACCATTAGCAATACTGGTTTTTATATAGAAAGGGTGTCCACCTGATCTGTTCTCAAAAATATAAGTATGACCTCTGCTAAGAGTTAACGTAGGGTCATTTACTGCTCCATCAAGACCTTTACCTGTAAACGTATAGTGGTTTGTACCACTAGCACCTAAGACATATCTAAGGGTATCTTCAATAGCCCTTGATGATACTTGTGTTAAAGGCATAGCTTAAGGTTTTGGATTAGCTTCTTTTACAGTTTTTATTGCGTTATAAAAACCTGCTAATTTTGTTTTTAAATCTGCATCTGCATCTATAGCGTGCCAGAGTAAATCCATTTGTTCTTCCAAATAAGGATATTGTGGCCTTCTATCTCTTTGATATTTTTTAGCGTTATATGCAGTTTGTAATTTTGTTATTTCAGTTGCTATTTCTGAGTCAGAAGGAATACTACTTCCGTCTGGACAATCCCATTGACTTATAGCATTTGTATCTGGATTCCATGCAAATGAAGCTTTAGGTCTTAAAGATTGAATAGCATCAACTTTATTCATTGTATGTTCCATTAGATTTCTACCTCCATAATTAATAAAGATGATCTTCTAAACTTAGATACGTTTGAACCACTTTCACGATAGCAATAACCTTTCATTCTCCAAGTTTGTGCGTTTGTATTACCTGCTGTGTAACTTCCTTGTACACTTACGTTTGGAGGATAAAAGTTACTGCCAAGTGTACTGGTTTCTGGATAAAATTGATAATCAGTATTATCTATGTTATTACCAGTTCCATTATTTAAAACTGCCACAATACCAAAAGCACCACTACCACTATAACTACCATGATCTGTAGTACCTGAAAGACCTATTATTATCATAGTGCTAGTAGCAGATGTAGGGGTAATTGTTATTGTATTAAGATCGCCATAAACTCTGTTACCCTCCAATCCATAACTATCGCCCACAGTACCACTATGCGTTACTGTTACAACTCCAGTATTAAAACTATGTTTAGCTTGTAGAAGCTTACCACCTTGATCTGTTACCCAAGATAATGCACTCCCATTTGTACCAAGAACTTTACCTGAATGACCTGATTGTGAAGGTATAGGGTCAGCTACACCTTTTGCTATTAATTGCCAATGACTTGTATTAACAGTACCACTTGATGAAGGCACTTGTTGATTACTGCTACTAGAAGCTGCAACAGCTATAAATGTAGATGTAACTCCATTGTCTGTATATTCAACTAGGTCATCAGCAGTGTATGTATTAGAAGTGCTGTATGTACCTCGCCAGACTAATTTAATTTTGCCGAGATCAATAGTGGCCATGTTAGATAGTTGCGATTAGTTTACCATTTGCATTTAAGCTAAAGGTAAAACCTGTAGCTGCAAAAATAACATCTTCAAAGTTATCATAATCTGTTCCAGATATATTGTCCACACCACCATTGGTAGTTGTCACGATTAGATTACCTGCTGCATTTGTATTGAATCCATATATTTCAGGAGAAGACGCTGCTTCAAAGGTTGGGTCTGCTCCGTTGTTTGCTCTTAAAAACTTACCATCATTGCTAGATGTACCATGTTCTAATTTTGCTAGTGTTATAGCTTCATCTGCTATATGTGCAGTATCTATTGATGCGTCTACATAATGCTCAGAATTTATAGAATCATCAGCTATCTTGCTTCCATCTATTGCGTCAGCTTGTATTTTGCCTGATGATACAGAATTGTTTTGTAGGATTGCATTTGTTACTGTGTTGTCGCTTGGAGTTCCAATATTTACAGTAGAACCCATTACTACTGCGTGGTAGCTTGCACCAACCGCAGGTGCAGCAGCCAATTTAACTGTACTGCCATCTAACGCAAAACCTTCTGTCGGTGTAGATGTACCACTATTAGGTTTTTGTAAGACACCTTCTATAATTAGTAGTATTTGTTGTGCGTTTGTAGGTGCATTTGTAATAGTAAAGTTTTGAGTACTGCCATCAAATGCAGGGCTAAGTGTAGATATAAAGAAGTTACCAATACTTTGTGTCTCTTCAAAAGCACTTGTACCTCCGTTATAAACATATAATTTTTCTAGAGTCGTATGCCAGAATAAATCTCCTGAGTCATTATTAGTTGTAGGAAAACTAGAACCTACCCTATATCTTTCTCCAAAATCATTTATATCTCCACTAAGACCTACAAGGTCATCTTCTCTTAAAGTTGCTTTGTGGTATGTATAGTTTTGACCTGCACCTGTAGAAACAACAAGAAGTCTAACACCTGCTGAAATACTAGAACCACGAAAGTTTGTAGCAATACCAGTTATGTTTACTGTTGTACCACCTACTGTTTGACCAGATGCAGTACCAGTACTGCTAACTGCTAAACCACCTGCATCTGCAATACTTATAACTACACCTGATTGTGGTTGTGTATTAGGAAAAGAGTTTTCATTTGCAATAGCTTCTAAACCACCAATAGGTGCTAACTGTGCAGCTACATAACTTACAACAGCAGCAGATGTAGGAAAACTGCTATCTGTATCTGATAAATTATTCCCTGTTTGTTTTGTAAGACCATCTAACTGGTTAAGGTCTGCTATGTCAGATGTCAAAGCTGTACTGTCAGCTAATTTAGAAGCTGTACCAGATTGCATAGTTGCCAGAGTTTTTAGTTCTTGATCTGCTATTTTGGCATTTGTTACAGCATCATCTGCTATCTCACTTGTATCAACTGAGTTTGCTGCAAGATGACTAGCATCAAGAGGACTACCTGTTATAAGGTTTTTTATTTCTGTTACTGTTTGATCTGCGGTTGCGTTATCTTCAATATTATTTAATTTTGTATGGTCATTATCAGTAAACACATTGCTATCACTAGCATTTTCTACTAATGTTCTAATCTCTGCTGCTGTTTGATCGCCAGTTGCACCTGTTTCTATTCCATTTAATTTTGATAATAAAGCATCAGTAAATGCGTTTGTATCTGAGTTTGCTTCGTATGCTGTTTTTATCTCTGTATTTGTTTGATCTGCGGTAGCTCCCTCTTCAATACCACTTAATTTATCTGTAATCTCTTGTTGAGCAAATAATATTTGGTCACTATTGTTATCTAAATCTTGTTCAGTAAGTACACTACCATCTTGAAAATCAACAGCTTTTGTACTGATAGATGTATCTCTCTCAAACTTTATTGCTTGACCATTAGTAGGTACATTGCCAACTGTAAAAGTAACTGTAGAACCGCTTATCGTGTAGTGTGTTCCTAGTGTTTTTAAGACTCCTGCAACAGTAACATCTATATCTGTAGTAAGGATATAACTAAAACTAATTGAAAAATTTACTTCAGTTCCATTTCCTGTATGGTTAGTAAACGTATTAGTGGTGTTGGTAGCCATAGTTAACCAAGTAGATTAAGAGAAGCAAAGTCTTCTAATATATCTATTCTACTATCCGATACAAGTGTGTCATATAATTTAAGTCTTTTTCTTCTCTCTCTATTAAATTTATCATATTTTTCTGGACTCATTTTTCTAAAATTATTTTCTATCCAAAACCTTTTAGCATCTCTTTTGTATTCTTCATGAATTTCTGCCATAGCATCTCCAACTTCTTCTCTTGCCATATAAATTAATTCGACTCTTGCAGCTTTATCTAAATCCTCTTTACTTAAATCATCAACTTGAAAAAGTCTTGCATATTTTTTTCTTAATTTTGGAGATAAATTTTCCCATCTTAAATCGTCAGGTGTCATTCTCATTCTATTAATTACTTCTTGATTATTATTTATCCAATCTTCCATAGTCTGATACATAGTTTTTTGTAAAGAACCCTTTGTATAAGTAGCTGTTGAATAAACTAAATCTGCATATTCCGTATCATCTGTAAATAAAGCTTTAGGATTAGTTGAACTTTTAGGGTAAATCGTCATATCAGGTCTTGCAAACTCTCTGCCAGTTTCCATTAATACTGTCATTACAGGGTCATTTACTGAAACTGTTTCTGTTGCGTGACCATCAAAAAAGATATTCATTTCATCTTTTCCAAAGCCTGTTGGTTTAATAGTGTATTTTCCAGTTATATGATTTTGATAAGGTATTGCTTTTTGATCTCCAAAAGCAGTTAACGCTGCTGCTTCATTTAAAAATCTTTGTGCAAATATCATAGGGTTTAAATCTCCTTCAAATTGACCTTTTGCAACACGTTTATTCATAGCAATATCGCCATATTCTCCATAACTATTCTTTGCATTTTTAATAAATTTATTTGCTCCTGAAAAAGGAATTACTGTTTGTGCAAGTCTTCTTGCTAAAAAAGCGTTTAATTGATAAGGTCGTTCTACTAATTGAAATAGTTCAGCAATACCATCTAAGAAAGTTTTATCTATAGTTGAGTCATAAATAGCAGCTTGCACAACTTGAGCAGTAGCTTCTTTTTCTAATAACTGTTCTTCTCCCATATAACCTGTAATTCTTGTAAAGTCAGCAGCTACAGAAAGAAAACTTGCATAAGGTTCTAATCTTTTATAACTCCAATATTTATATTTAATTTTTCCATCTGCTCCTCTTACATACTTAACTTGGTCGTTTTCTCCTTTAATAACTTCATAAGCTTCTCCTTTTCTACCATATTTTTTTATGTCTTCTTCTGATGCAAGTAATCTAATTGAATATGGTTGGAATCCTTGGTTAATCATTAATTCTCTTTTTGCTAAACTCTTAGGCAAACCTCCTGTAATTGCTACAGGAGCTTCAGGGTTATTTGCTTCATGAGCTAAATATATTGAACCTGCAAAAACTGATGAGCCTATTCTAGTTCTTCCTCTAGCTAAAGCTCTGACACCTGCATCTTTAGAAGTCAGGTCTGCATAATGTTGATCTAACCAACTTAATTTTTGTAAACCTTGACCTATAGATTTGAAAGGCTTTTTACCTCCTACTCTTCTATCTTGCATTTCAACAAGTAAAGCAAGAGGACTTGCGTTAAAAGCTTGTTTTGTAATATTTATAGGAGTTCTTATAAAAGGAACTATTTGTCTTGCTAAAGGATATTCGTTTACTAAATTAGTAAATGCTTCAGAAAAAGAACCTTGTTTTAAATCTTCTGTAAATGTTGCTTCTGCTGCATATCTTCTAGCTCTATCTAATAACTCTAAATTTCTTTTTGATAATTTTCCTTCTACTGATTCTCTATTAATTACGTCCATAATACTATTGAATTGATTATTAACGTATTCGTTATATTTAGCACGACTAGCAAATTTGCGTGTACCTCTCTCCATAGCTCTATGTGTTCTTTCCCAAATCTCAGCCCTAACAAATGCTCTAAAATTTAACTGCTTAAATACTTCATCTTCTGCCATAAGAAATCTACTAGGTATTCCATATCCGTTCATAAAGGCTCTACCTAAAGCTCCTTTTGTACCTGTCCACCCTTCCATCATTAATTGCTGTGCAGATTGACCATCTAATAATGATGCACTTGCATCAACAATATTTCTATTTGCTCTGAAAGCAACTACACCCATTTTCATAGACTCAAAAGAGGTTGACATCAAGTATTGCAATTCTTTTAAAGCTCTTATTCTTTCTTCTTTTCTTTCAGCACCTACAAATTTTGCAGTAGGTCGCATAAATGTATTTATACCAGTAGAAAGAATATTAACTTGATGTGTAATTGGACTTGAAAGAATTGAATTAATAAATAAATGATTACTTACTTTTATAACTCCATTACCTTTTTGTGCAGCCATAATTGCTTTTAGAGCTTTTGGATTTGTAGCTGCTATATTGAGTCTTCTAACTGTTTGCTGTAAGGCTCTTATATCTCCACTATCTGCCATTTTTATAATATCTTCAATATCAAATTCTCCTAAAGGGTCACTAGGATTGACCATATCTTCTGCATTTTTTATTCTTGCTTTTCTTTGTATGTTTTCTGATATGATTTCATCTTCTCTAAGGTTTTTTAAATTACTTAATCCTTTTTTTGTAAGCTTTCCTGAAGTTACGTTTGATAAGCTTAAAGCTCTTGATACAGGAGCAATAGTTTGTCGCTTAATACTTAAGACAGAATCGAAGAATTTTAAACTAAAAGCAAAATCTTTTTTTAATCTGTCATAAAAAACTGTATCCATTTTTCCTGCTCTTTTCAGGTTTAACTGATCGTCCATCTTTGAAGTTAATTCTTGTAAGACTATTGCAGTTTCATTAACAATATCGTTCAATGCAATAATAGAAGCTTCTAAATCAAAGTCTCCACCTTTACCATATTGATCTATAAAATCAGTTAACACATTTATAGTATCTAAAGGTAATTGAGTTCTTGCTTTTGCTTGCATAGCCTTCCATGTTCTGCTGTTAGGCTTTACTGAAGATTTTAAGGCTGCACCTCTAGCCATAATAAAATCAACTATTGCTTCTTTGTCTGCAAAATTCTTGCCATTTTTACCTTTAAAATACCTAGATAAATCTTTAGCATTTAAAGTTCTTGTTATTTTTTTCTTTCCTAACGGAACTGCACTTAAAGATTCTCCATCTCCACCCATATAATATTTCTGTAATAATGGGTGGTTTTTTATATTTTTCATATATAAATTAAGATTCTCCATCAAATTTTGTTGTTGAGAATCATAGACTTGCTCTTCTATATCTGTACCGCTTCTATGAATAATTGCTTTTAGATTTGCCTTTAATCTATTTAGTTCTTCTCCTCCTTTATTTCTTAAGTTATAAATTTGATTCATAAAGAAATCGACCATTTCATTACCTACTTTCCCTGCACTATCTTTTGTAATATCTCTAATTCCAAAAATTACCTTGGCTGTTGCTTTATCTATACCTGTCTTCTTGGCAAGTTTACTTATCTCTTTTACTCCTGCTCCTGTAGCTCTCATACTAACAGGTAACAAAATTTCTCCTGTAATAAAATCATTTGCTACAGAAAATAGCCTTGCTTTTAATCTTTCTTCAGCAGGTTTTAAATTTCCGTCTTCATCTACTTCTGTTGCATTACCAAGCACATCTCTTATCAATGGGGCTATATCAGTTCTTTCTGATAACCAACCTAACAATTTATCTTCATAAGGGTCAACAGCAACAGCCCCTACACCAACTCCTGTTAGACCACCTCTAAATTTTTTAACGCCAACATTTTTTAAAAGTGCATTAGTTTTAAAAGCAGGTAATATGTATTGTGCTAATCCCTTTGATATTCCATATACTGTATCGTTTCTATCTTCTTCTGTTTCTTCAAATCCTCCTATAACTTGACTAAATTTAGACCTTTCACTTAAAGGTTTTTTTAGAGGTATTAGTTCAAAATCAGCAGGTCTTGATGAGTCATAAATATCTCCAAGAAGATAATCGACTAAATCATCTCCTAATTTATATAAATTATTTATGTTTTCAATATTTCCATTAACAATTCCATTTCTTATTTTTGTTGTAAAAAATTTATGTCTTCCATCTAAAAATTCTTGAAATTTTTTTTTGTCAAAATTATCTCCTTCTTTTGCTTTATATTCTGCAATTTCTTTATCTAAAGTTTTTTGTATTCCATCAAGATATTTTTGTTCATCTGTAAGTAATTCAGTATCGGAAACACCAAAAATATTTGTTGCTTCTTCTTTAACTTTTTGGTCTTGGACTATTTCTGCATTTTCTGTTGCTGTTAATTCTTCTTGATTTGGTACTGGCTTGGGTTGTAGTTTTGGAGGAGCATCTTCCCTAATCTGTTCTTTAGTTTCTTCTACAGCTTTTACACCTTCAAGAGCATCAAGCTCTGGCTGCATTGTGTTGTCTTGATTCATAGGTGTGCTTGTCATCTTTTAAAATAATGCAGGGTTTCTTCTGGCGTCTTTTAGGATATTAAGAACTTTTTGTTTGTAGTCCTTATCCGTAGCATACATATCATCAGGTCGGCTAAGAATTAAATCTAAAGCTTCTTCTGGTGTATCTACACTTACAATACCTTTTCTGTCTGCGAATGGGTCGTTCCATTCATTTTTGTATTGTATAAATTGATCTCTTATGTCTTCAAAATCTACAAAGTCTTCTTTAGTTTTTTCTAAACCTTCTCCAAAATCTTGCTCAGTATCAAGCAGAGATGATTCTCCTCTCTCAATCTGCACTCGGTTTGCTTCAAATCCTAAGTAATTATTTTTTCCTGAAGGAGATGCACCATTTGAAGTTTCGTGCATAGCTTGTGCTGCTGTTAGTTCAGGAAACTTATGTCCGTATTTTTTAGCTAAATTATAGAAAATTACAAAATTGTGTTCTTGTCTTCTTGCTCCGTTAGGTTCATCTTTTTCATCTTTAATACCTATATCTTTTGCTGATAATACTTTGTCTTCATCTTCAATAAGCTTTAAGACTTCAGGATTCATTACTGACTTTTGAAATTCTCCTGCTTGTGCTGTTTGAGTACCAGTTAAAGTATTAATAACATTATTAGCAATATTTCCTAAATTGTTTAGGTCAAGACCACTCTTTCTAATATCAGCAGGGTTAATAATTCCCTCCATGTCATTTATGTTTTTTATTCCTTCTCCACTATCACTAGGTTTCTCATCTTGTGTCTCATCTGAAACAGGTGGATTATCAACATTTTCAGAACTTCCCCCTACTGTTCCATCATCTACTTGACCACTTAAACCTTCTATTATTTTTCCGTCACTACCTTTGGTAGTGTTTTTTGTATATTCTGTTAGCCTTTCATTAGATAAAGCTCCTTTCTCAACTAATCCGTATTGTTTGATTTCTGCATCAGTGACCCTTACAAATCTAAAAAACTGTCTAATACTATCTTTCTGAGTCGTATCAAAGTTACCTTCAGCATCATTAAAAGAAGCAATAATTCCATCAGGAGTTATTGGTTCTCCATAAGAAAACTGTTCAGCCACATCTTCTAAGGTTGGTCTTTCTTGTACTCCATTTATAAATGGTGCTTCTACTTTTAAAGTCTGTGCAGTATAAAGTAAAGACCTAGCTCTTACTCTGTTATCTTCTAAAATATCTTCATTAAATTGGTCGATAGTACGATTCTGGTCAAAAGTCTGATTACCTTCTCCTGCTGAAACATCTCTAATTGCTCGTATTCTGTTGATAGATTGTTCTTGAACTGTATCTACAAAATTTTTAAATTCCTCTTCATTTGGTGTTCTAAGTATTGGCTTACCTTCTTCATCAACCTGTCCTGTATCAATAGAAGGTGTTATCCAATACTGTAAATATCTATTTGGTATTGAAAACTGTATGTCTTCTATTTGATCTTGCATATTAGGAGTAATATCTTTTTTGTTTTGGTAAATTTTATTTAATTGTGATACTGTGTCTCCTGCTGCTTTTATTGCAATTTCATTTGCATTTTTTACATCTTTGTTTAAATTCTTAATCATATCTGTTCTAAATTGTAAATCAGCAGGTGTTTTTAAACTTTTATTCCATATATCATTTATCAAAGTTAAACCAAATTTTTTATTTCTTATCTGTCCAAAAGTAACTTTTTGCTGATAATATATTTGACGTTCAAGGTTATTGTCAGATAAAACATATTGATTATCTTTAACCCAAGCAGCAACTTTCTTATCACTAGCAATAAGATCATCTAATTCTTCTTGATTTGCTAATCTTTTTTCTTCAGTTAAAGTTCCATCATCTTCTAATATAATTTCTTCAGCCCTTGCTATATCTAGTTTTGGTTGTATTTTTTCTTGAAAATCATAATGTCTGCTTTCTAAAGTATCTATGGTTTTTAAAGTTGTATTTAATTTATCTAAAAAGTTTTTTGAATTTTTTAAAGAGTTACGAGGATTGGCTGCAACCACTTCTTTATATGTACCATCAGCTTGTAATACCTTCTTTGTACCTAGTGAGTAACTTGGAAATAAACTAGCAAAGTCTTGTATAAAATCTCTTGCATCTTGAAATCTAGAATCTCCTGCACTTTTTTGACTAGCTATAGCAATAGCTCTATCCATTAAATAGTCTGTATGAACTCCCATTTCTTTAGTAAAGTCTTTACCGACATAGTATTTTCTTAGTTCATCTGTCCAAAGTTTTAATTCATTTTTTATATACTCTCTGCCTTTACCTTTATCTTGCAATAAATATTCGCTGACTATTGTTTCTAAACCTATCCTATTAAGTTTTTCAAAATTATCTAATTTTAAATCTGTTCTTAATTTTGCGTGTTCTTCTTGAAAACTAGCAATTCCATTTTCTAACTCAGGTAAAAAATATTTTTTTACATAGTATTCAGGCATATCAAGTTGTTCAACTCTTGCATTTCTTTTACCTCCTATATAGCCTTGAACTTGTGGACTACTAAAAGGAAAAGCAGCCATTGATTTAAGTTTGTTATCTTGAGGGTCAATCATTTGGACTCTTTTAATATCTTCTATCCACTCTTTACTTAAACCTTTTGCTAGAGATTTTGATTTACCAGAATAAAAAGCGTGTTTAAACCAAGGGTTATTTGCTCTTAACATTCTTGATTCTTCTTCATTACCTGCTTTTGTTAAAGCAGCCAATTTATTAGCTATCTGTCCTGTAGTTGCATCTAATTCAGTTTCTTTTGGATATAGCAATTCTGCTTGTGCCATATAATTAGTTCCTGCTTGTTGCCCTTTCTGAAATCCTTGTACTGTTTCATCTTGTTTTATATCTTGAATTTTTTTAACTATTAACTTTTGAAGGCTAGGTTCTATAATTGACAGAGATTGTGCAATTTGAGATAAAGGACTAGTTATATCAATACTAGGTACAACACTTGGAGTAGTGAAGGGGTCTGTTTTTTGTACTCTTGATCGAAAACTCATGATTTAGCAAGTGAATTTATAGCTGCTGCGTGTGGAGAGATAGATGTGTAAGAGTTAATTCCTGTACTAACAACATTTGCAATAGTCGGCAACAACCCTTGATATTGTTGTTGTGCTTGCATATATCCTCTATTAGCAATATCCATTGCTTGATTTCTACGACTATCTCTTTGAGCAACTATTTGTTCTACATCTCTAAAGTATTGTTCTTCAGCAGATTCTAATTCTTGTGTTAAAGTCTCTTTTAATCTTGCACTATTTCTTTCAGCTTCTATTGTCAAAAGCGTAGCTAATCTACCTGACCTTCCCTCTGTTGCAGAAATGCTACCAACTGCTCTCATTCTTTCTATATCTTTTGCTTGCTTTTCTTGTGCAGTAGCAGCCCTGTCATCTGAAAGTTTAGCACTAGTTGCTTCTTGTTGTCTCATCATAGCAAAATCAGCAGACCTATAAGTAGCTTCAGCAGCTTGATATGCGTAAGATGCTGTTTCTCTAGCTGCTTTGTTTTTAGCTGCTGCACCTGCCACTGACGTTACAGCACTTAACGCAAGAGAAGCATTAAATAAGTTCCCTGCAAATCCAGTTAATCCTAAAGCTCCTGCTACAAAACACATTAGGCTATCCTCATGAATTGATAGAAAGGTTTTTTATGTTTACCATATTCTTCATGATACTCGATAAACTTAAATCCTAAACTTTCTAACCACTTCATAGCTACTACGTTTTCTGCATATACAACATTATATAAAATTGTATACGATTTCATTAACTCATCAACCCATATTCTGCCTTTTCTAATTAATTGTATTCTGTATTTTTTACTTGAAAATAACTCATCAGTTGAAACCATATAGATGCAGCCATTACTGGTTACACCGCAAACACCAATAGGATTATCCTCATCTCCACAGATTGCCATAGCTTCTTTACTAGCTAAGTATGAAACCTTCAATGCAGTTTCAGCATCTTGATCGGTTTGATAAACAGCTTCTAATTTATCCATATCTCTCATATTTTTAGATACATAATCTAAATCTTTTAATGTGCATTTTCTTAAATGACCCATTACATTCTCCTGCTCTTCATGTGAAACATAGCTTCGTATTCTGCACTTGCTAATAGTGTTGGTAAGAATGTTTTATTCTTTACATCTATATCAACCCTGTCTGCTCTGCTCATTATTGGAACTCTAAATGTACCTGTCTCTAAATTAAGCTGACCAATCGCAGCAGAAGCAGCACCCAAAAATCGACCACTAAATTTATGGGTGCTAGTATCTCTCAACTCAGGTGTTACTTCTACTTGAAAGAAACCACTCTTTTCAAACTTTATATAGAAATGATGTAGCTGCAATCTGCTACTAATAATCTCAGCACTATTTTGTTGTGGGGTTTCAGTTATTCTTTGCTTACTAAATCTATAGTGCATATCATAAGGCTCTCCTATAATAAATTTTGCGTTTCTATAATCTCCATTTGCTTCTATTGTTGTTGTTGAACCATTAGTTAAATTTGTAGATTGTATAACTGTGGCAGGTTTTAAGGTTTGTGTCACTCCATTAACATCAACAAACGTACTTGTTTCAGTACTTGCTAAGTATCTACCTACTATATTCATTTTTGCTCTGAGTCTATAGGGAAGAGTAAATGTAGTCTTATCAGTAGAAGAATTATATGCAACTGTTACGTCTGCTTCAGTTACTTTGTGATCTAAATGAAATTCAAAGTCTGCATTAGTTTCTTTAAAATCAGACTCAAATGGTATTTTTTCTAAGGTAACTGTATTAGCTTCTTCTATAACTAAAAACAAATCAGTACCTATAAAGTCAACATTTTTGATAGACCTGTTTTCATTAATAGTAAAAGTAAACCAACTGTTTAAAACTTTCTGTCCTTGATTACCAAACAACCATCTATTTATAAATAATTTATTTGGGTTATCAGTTCCAACACAAACAAGAATATCCTGATTATTAGATACAGCTAATTTAAAAATATTACTTGGTATCAATCTTGGTACATGAATAGTAATGTTTGCTGCATCTCTAGCAGTTTCATTAGTCTGCGTAATATATTCACGAATACCTGCAAAGTTACCTTTCTTAGTTAAGAAGTAAATTGAATTACCAGAACCTACAGGAGCAGCATCATCTGAAGACTCAAACTCTGTTGATACAAGTACGTTAGCTGTTGTTGGTGTTAAGTTATCTGCTGAACTAGATAGTACAAACTGCGTTTGTTCAGAGAATAATATCAACTGTTCTCCCATAGTGACTGCGTGTTTAAGAATAGCAACTTTGGTATGAGAAGCAGCTACATCTATAGGGTGTGAGTCAACTACAGTAAGAACTGTATCGGGGAAAAAGTTAAAGAACTCTGAAACATTAGACAGTATTACATTGTCATCTGCTAAAAATCCTAATCTGTTTCTAAAGAAAAATACATTATTAATTTTACGACCAATAAATGAAGGGTCAGGAGCAGACTCTATATCTCCTGCTGTTCTTTCTCCCCATACAGGTAACGTATAATCTGTGCCACTTATGGTATATGTGTCTCCATCAACTCTTGCAAATCTAAAATTACCATCTGCCTGTCTAATTAAAACGTGTGGCATAGTAGCGTAATCAAACTTAAATTGAATACCTGCTTCTACTGTTTCTTCCCATTGACCTTCTTCTAAAGCATTGCCATTGTTAGTGACAAACTTTACATAGTAATTATCAAAGTTAGTACTCTCGTCTCCTTTTACTTCTACTACCATTCCATTAGGAGAGACAGCAGGTAGGTCTGTAAATCTTTGAACTGAATTTTTTACTATTGTTAACTGAGTATTACCTTGAGTGTCAGTACCATCTATAGCAAAATTACTACCATCATTCTTTTTAATATGTATTACACTTCCACTTCTTGCAATAGTAAAACCAGACAATCCTGAATTAAGACCTGATTGTAAATCAGCAGCAACTTGTGATGTGCTAAGAGATGAATCGTTAGTCGTGTCATCAGTTACAGTTACACCATCAACAGTAATAGAATAGACAGTATCGTTAGAAACCTGTTTTACAAAGATGATTGCTTGCGTGATATTACCTGCGGATAAAGTTGTATCCATTGCAGTTACTTGATTTGTATTAACAACAAAAGTGAAGTCAGCAATCGTTACAGTTTTGATTGTATCTCTAGGGTTTGAAGTATTTAGGTATGTAGTTCCGTCTGGCTTGTTTACAGTTTTTTCTGTACCATCAAGCTCATATACTTTTACATTGCCATTACTAAATATTGCTACATATCTTTCATTAGCATCTCTATTTATAGTTTGGATATGAACATTACCTAACGTGCTAGTGCTTAAATTTGTAACGTGCTTTATGCCTGATCTTTTTACTAAACCTACAACTGGGTTGCTATCTGCATTGTCTTGTATATCAGCGTGATCTGATTGCTTAGAAGAATCCGAAGATTGTGATATACCTCTAAGCAGCGTAGGTATTGATCTTGATACTATCGCCATAGTTATCTGTTAAGAACATCAGCAGGTGTAAATGTATTCATAGCATTATTAAGATTTGGGTCTCCTGATAAAACATTATGGTCTGCATTATCCATATCATTTTCCATAAGGTTTGCTCTTGCTCTTGCTTCATCTTGTGCTGTATAAGTTCTTAGTCCATCATCTCCAACTAATCTATCTACAAATACTCTTGCTGCTCTTATGTTTATATATCGTCTAGCAGATTCAGGTATCTCATCAAAGTTTCTAAAGTAAGTAACATTACAAGTTAAGTCTGTATCAAAAACAAAAGTATTATTTTTCCTGTCATACATTTTTAGACCTCTCTGTATGACATCAATAGTTGGGTGGTCAAAAACATTAGCATCTACTTTCAACATATCTGTACCAAGAGCAATCTGATTATTGCTATCTCTAGTTAGTTTGACATTAAACTCTTGATTAAAAGACCAACCTTCATTTTGTACGTCTTTATTTATTTCAGCTAACGTCTTCTGTGCAGTAACAGCATCTACTGGAAGAGTGCCAGTTAAGGTATTAATAGGTGCTTCGCCTATTGCAGCAAGCATGATATTAATACATTCAAGTTCTGTGGTTGCAGCTACAGCCATTGTTCTTTACTTTTTTGACATTTTCAATGCCATTAAATTACTTTTTAAACTTTTAGACTTTTTCTTGTCTGTTTTTTTAGGTCTTCCTACTTTGTTTCCGTAAGTACCTTTTCCGTAAGGCATAAAAAAAAAGGGTATCTAATAATAGAATACCCTATTTTATGAATTTAGGTAGATTATGAAGCAGACAATTTGATTGTTGCTGCACATTCTGGTCTTAGGATTCCATGACCAAGTGCGTACTTGGCGATCATCAATGTTGATTGATATAAAATCCCGTAGTCCGCACCTGAGATTTCAGTTGTCATGTCCTGTAGTTTTACAGTTCCAACTGCGGATTTATGGAATACCAAACCTAGCGTCTTGCTGTCATCTCCTGAGTAAGTGTTATTAGCACCTGAAGGGTTAGAAGACACGTTAGATTGTGGTACGTTGTTAGACATCATGATAGGGATACCTGCAACCTGTGTTACTGTACCTGCTGCTACAGAACCATTACCCTGTGGGTTAAAGTCTGTATTCATAACTCTGGTAGCAGATTCAGGAATCTTATAAAATTCCGCAGGTGGCAACACACAGAATCTATCTGTGCTTGGAATGTCACGAGTGTCAA
>VTLG01009839.1_pt1 | contig 17848 bp, 3 predicted proteins | sample 4694571 | NCBI WGS metagenome assembly VTLG01 (sample SAMN12604809, study PRJNA352737) | marine metagenome | biome: ENVO:00000447; feature: ENVO:00000209|ENVO:00000569|ENVO:01000036; material: ENVO:00002151; isolation source: viral sequences binned using virsorter ... | reverse complement strand
AAATCCGCCGCGTCGTCTCGTAATAATAAAAAGAAAAAGTACCGAGGTCAGGGAAAATAAATAAAAGGGACTCGAAAGAGTCCTTTTTTTGTAAGAAGGTAAGACCATGACTGCTTCAAATGATTTTTTAGACAATCTAGCAAATGATCAACATCAAAAAATGCTTAGAGAAATAGCACATGATGGCATAACACCCAAAAAGCGTGATAAAAAGACAATAAATGACCTATATGAGAAGAAAGAAGACGAAGAATTCTGGGAAGGAATGGATTATGACACTGATATGATACCCTCTGCAGAATTTTAGTAATTAGTCTTAATAAATAACTAATATTTTAGTAGTTTACATGCCAGTAGAGAGGGTTAGTAGGGGTTTTAAGGATATTAGTATGACATTTCAGGCAAATCCCCTGAATAATGACCTTATTGCCATCAAAAATGAGAACGCCATTGCACGTTCTGTAAAGAATATCGTCTTCACTTTACCTGGAGAGAAATTTTTTAAACCCAATTTTGGATCTAGAATCTCAAAAGTACTGTTTGAAAATATAGATGACATAACTGCATCGGTTATTGTCGATGAAATTAAAGAATCTATTAGAAATAATGAACCTAGAGTGGAAGTGTTAGATGTACAAGCATTTCCCGACTTTGATAATAATCAATTTGACGTAACTATCATTTATGAAATTGTAGGTTCAGATAAAATGCCATTAGTCAATTTCTCAGACCTGGATTTTGACCAGGTTAAAATAACGCTTACAGATTATCTGAAAGCAAACTCCAATTTTACCGATTATGACTTTGAAGGGTCTAACCTTTCGACTATAATTGACCTGTTGGCATATAATACTTACATCACTTCATACAATGCCAATATGGTATCGAATGAAGTCTTCATTGATAGTGCTACTTTAAGAGAAAACGTTGTTTCTTTAGCACGAAATATAGGTTATGTACCTCGATCACGTAAAGCAGCAAGTGCTGTCATTAGTTTTTTCGTAGATTGTACTAATATTTCACCTTCTCCTGCTTCTTTAACTGTTAAGAAAGGTCCTGTATGTGCAACATCAGGAACTTTTGGTAATCAATCCTTTATTTTTTCAATTATTAGCGACATTACTGTCCCAGTAGTCGATGGTGTTGCTAGTTTTGATGATATTTCTGTTTATGAAGGTACTCTTTTAACAAATAATTTTACATTTTCGTCTAGAAACGCAAATCAAAGGTTTATTTTATCCAATATTGGAATTGACACTAGTTTATTGTCAGTTACAGTAAAAAATAATGAGCAATCCACGACAGAAACGAAATATTCTCTTCAAGATAATCTTTTTGATATTACATCTGAGTCAAAAGCCTATTATATCCAAGAAATTGAAGATGAAAAGTATGAAATCTTCTTTGGAGATGGAATTTTTGGAAAAGCACTCGAAGAAGGCAATTTTATTACCGCAACTTACCTAGTTTCGAGTGGTGCGAGTGGAAATGGAGTGAGAGAATTTACTTTTGCTGGAAATTTAGAGTATACACGTAATTCTATCAATTATACGATCACTTCTGGCATCTCTTTGGTGTCAACTGGACTACAATCGTCCGGTGGAGAAACGATTGAAACAGTAGAATCGGTTAAAAAGTTTGCACCTCGCATTTATGCCTCTCAAAATCGTTGTTTGACTGCAAATGACTACGAAACATTAATTCCAGCGAGGATTTATCCGGAAACAGAGTCCATTTCTGTTTTTGGAGGGGAAGAATTGGTTCCTCCTCAGTATGGAAAGGTTTTTATTAGCATAAAACCAAGAACAGGTGATTTTTTACCCAATTTGATTAAAGAAAATATCAAAACGAAGCTTAAAAAGTATGCAGTAGCAGGAATTGTTCCTGAAATACTTGATTTGAAGTATCTTTACCTTGAAGTTGACTCTAAAATTTATTATAACAGTAATTTAACCCCTTCTGCAGCAGATGTTTCAACTTTAGTTCAAAATAATGCTACCAAATATGCGGAATCTACTGAATTGAATCGTTATGGGGCAAGATTTAAGTATAGTAAGTTCTTAAAAGTCATTGATGAGAGTTCAGAGGCAGTTACATCCAATATTACTACTCTTCAAATGAGAAGAGACCTGAGATGTATCCTTAATACCTTTGCTGAATATACAATTGGGTTTGGAAATGAATTTCATATTAAAGATGTAAATGGTTATAACATTAAATCATCAGCATTTCAAATCAGTGGTATCAATGGAAATGTTTATATCTCTGATATTCCCAATACTGATAGAATAACAGGAAGTTTATTCTTCTTTACTCTTCCTTCTCCAAATTCTACTACCCCTTCTATTGTAAGGAGGAATGTTGGGAACATAAATTATAAGAGTGGTATTATTACAATTAACCCTGTTAATGTTCTATCTGGCAAAGTAAAAGACGGACAAACTATTATTGAATTATCTGCATGTCCCAAATCTAATGATGTTGTCGGATTACAGGATCTTTATTTGCAACTAGATATTAGTAACAGCAATTTTGAAATGATTGTTGATGAAATATCGTCAGGATTGGATCCAGCGGCATCCAATTATATTGTTACCTCAAGTTATCACAACGGGAACCTAGTAAGATCATAAGATGGCAGAAAAAAGGATTCAATTTAGTAACATTGTTCAGAACCAACTCCCTGCTTACGTAAAGGAGGAGTTTCCGTTAATTTCTGACTTTTTGAAGCAATATTATATTGCTCAAGAATTTGAGGGTGCACCCATTGATCTTATTCAGAATATTGATCAATATATCAAGATTAGTGAGTTAACTCATCTTGTAGATAGCGTTGTTTTAGATACGGATCTTGGTTATGATGATACTACTATTGCAGTAAACCTCGTTAAGTCACCTAAAGGTACAGATGGGTTTCCCAGTACCTATGGACTCTTAAAAATTGATGATGAGATCATTACTTACACTGGGAAGACGGATTCTTCTTTTACTGGATGTATAAGAGGGTTTAGTGGAATCACTTCTTATGAAAAAGAAGCAACTACAGATGAATTAGTTTTTACTCAAAGTGAAATAGAAGAACATGATGAAGATTCGACAATAACTAATTTAAGTGTTCTGTTTCTTAAGCAATTTTTACTCAAAGCAAAGCATCAACTTACTCCTGGATTAGAAGATAGAACTTTAACTGCTGATTTAAACCAAGAACTCTTTATTAAGCAAGCAAAAGATTTCTATTTGAGTAAAGGTACTGATAAATCTTTTGAAATTCTTTTTAAAGCACTTTATGATGAAGAAGTAAGAATTGTTAGACCTCAAGATTTTCTTTTTACTCCTTCTAATGCTCAATATAGGATTACCAATGATCTAGTAGTAGAAGCTATCCCTGATGGGGGTGATCCTCTCGATTTGGAACATTCTACATTATTCCAATACCCATATGAAAATAATATTAACAAAGCATATGCTCCTATTACTTCTGTAGAGAAAATTAGTCCGAGTATTGGAGGAACCTATTATAAACTCTCTATAGATGCGGGATATAATAGAGATGTTAGAGTTGAAGGTTCAGTTTATGGCGAATTCAGTGTTCAACCTAAAACTCAAGTAATCGGACAAGTAGCTGCGGGAGCAACTACTATTGATGTTGATTCAACAGTAGGATTTGGATCTACAGGAGACCTTTTTGTTTCGTATAGCGATTCTACGACTGGTGTAGTTTCATATAAGTCCAAATCTCTTACGCAGTTCTTCGGAGTTGATACAATAACAGGAACTCTTCCTAATGCATCTATTATTGGTATTAATACCTTTGCATCAGGTAGTTCTTTTTCAAATCAAGACGAAACTATTCTTGTAAGGATTAATTCAGTTTTAAAAGATCTTTCTTATGAAGATAAGACTCATTATTATTCTCCAGGAGATACGGCGAAGATAAAAACCTTAGGAATTGGCGCAACTAGTTTTAAAGAGAAGAATTGGTTTTATAATGTTGCACCAATCTATAACGTTGAATCTGTTACTTTAGCAGATGCTTCGGATCAAAGTTATACGGTTGTTTTAGGTGTTGACCACATTTTTAAGATAGGTGATTCCGCATCTATCATTGATTCTAATGACGTTACCCGTAGTACTCAAATTGTTAACGTTATTTCATCAAATACCGTCTTAATTAGAGGTCAAGGAAATCTTCCTACTGAAAATTATAGATTGAGAAGGGATATCTCTAAAGTTCAGTCTAATACATTCCCTGGTGCCGAAATATATGCTACCAATGTTCAAAATACGTATTTGGACAATGAGAAACTTTTAATTGCTTCTCCTTCTTTACCCACTTATGCAAATCAACCTTTAGATGTCTCTAGTCAATCAGTTACTTTCACTACCACCGTTGCTGAAGGAGCAACTAACTTTGAGATAGTTATTACTGGTGATCATGGGTTCTATACTGGTGATATGATCTATTATATTCCTCAAAAAGTAGAAGAGGAATATTTTAATTCTAGGGGAGTAAAAACAACGAAACTAGTTGTTAAATCTTCAATTGTTACTGATGATGTTGGATTTATTTGTCTTAAGGATGTTAGCGATACTACAGAGAAGGAATTAATCCCCAGTGGACAAAAACTTTACTTTATTAAGAGAGTAGATAAGACAACAGTTAAATTAGCAACTAGTAGAGATCAAATTTATGCTGATAATTATATTGCAGCAGATGCTACTCTTAACTTAGTTGATAATATTATTCAACCTTATAAATTTAGAAATAAGAGCTTACAACCACAAAGACTTTTAAGAGAAGTTGCTCTTCCTGAAAATGATGGAACTGTTACTGAGACTTTACCTGGTTTTACTGGTATCCTGGTAAATGGAGTAGAAGTTCTCAACTATAAGTCTAGAGATCGTATTCATTATGGAAAAATCGATGAAATTGAAGTTCAATCTCCAGGAGCGGATTATGATATCCTTAATCCACCATTATTGTTAATCAAAGATAGTGTTGGAACTGGAGCAACGGGACATGTTGCGGTTTCTGGTAATTTAAGGGATATTAGGATTCTTGATACTGGATTTGATTATCAGGAAACCCCCGTAGTAACAATTACGGGAGGAAATGGAAGTGGTGCTGTTGCTTCAGCAAATATGAAGCAAATTACTCATTCGGTAGATTTCGATGCAGAAGCATTCTCCGAAAAAGTCTCTTTAGGTAGTACTCAATCAACTATTGGTTTTTCTACTTTCCATAAGTTTGCCGAGGGAGAAGAAGTCTTCTATACTACTGGTGGACAGCAAAATGTAGGGGGAATTACTACCGAATCTCCATATTATGTTTCTTTAGTCGGATTAACTACAGTTAAACTTCATAAGACTCAAGGAGATGCCCTAGCAGGGATTAATACTGTTGAATTGACTTCTTATGGCGTTGGTAAGCAATCTTTACAGTCTTATTTTAAAAAATCAGTTGTAGATTCTATTAATGTAATATCCGCTGGATTTGGATATGAGAATAAGACCAGAACTGCTGGTATATCCGGAATTAGCACTTCTTTGGATGAAATTACCATCAGTAAGCATGATTATCAATCTGGCGAGGTTATCAAATATACGAGTACAACTGATACGGCTATAAGTGGACTTTCAGTAGGTACAGAGTATTATGTAACCAAAATAGATGATGATAAATTCAAATTATCTGCTGTTGGAGTTGCAAGTGATAAAGAATATAATTATCGTACTAAGCAATATGTAGATCTTACTTCTGTGGGAGTAGGAACTCAAACTTTTGATTATCCAGCTATAACTGTAAGTGTAACTGGGAAAGTTGGTATTGCATCAACAGGATTACAAACTTTTGAATGCGAAACTCAACCAATCTTTAGAGGAGAAGTAACTTCTATACATCTATCTAATCAAGGGGTGGGATATGGATCATCTGAAGTTTTAAACTTTGTTAGAGAGCCGGAAGTATCTTTAGTATCCGGAGAAGATGCACAATTAAGTGCTATTGTTGTTGATGGCGCAATTAGTGAAGTAGTTGTTCTGAAAGTAGGTAAAAAATATAATTCTGCCCCAGATTTGGAAATAACTGGAGACGGGATTGGTGCCATTATTACGCCAGTCTTTGAGAATAATGAAATTACATCAGTTACCGTAATATCAGGAGGAACAGGGTATACTCAAGCAGGTACTAGTATTGCCGTTGTATTCCCTGGATCAGGATCTAGTGTAAGACCTCTTTTACAAACATGGACAGTAAATATCTTTGGAAGGAATTTTGATAAATTTACAGGAGATGATGGATATATTGCTCATGAGTTTAATAAGGATTTTGGATTACAGTACTCTGCGCTTTATGCTCCTCGAAAATTAAGGGAGGTAATGTTTGCTACTGATCAAACTGGGATAAAATTATATGGAGATAAAGATTTAAAGAGAATTGGTAGTTTAGAGGTTGCTTCCGATCAACATTCTCCAATTATTGGATGGGCATATGATGGAAACCCCATTTATGGACCCTATGGATATATTACTAAAGCTGGTGGTATTGTTTCCCAGATGAGATCGGGATATTCCCTTTCTATTGATGCAACAAGACCTCCTACATCGATTTGGGATGAAGGATTCTTTGTTGAGGATTATACTTATAAAGATGTAGTTGACGAGACGGTTCTTGATGAAAATAACGGACGATTCTGTGTTACTCCAGAATATCCCCAAGGAACCTATGCATATTTTGCTACAATTAATTCTGCTTCCCCAGATTCTTCAGGACCTTTTATTGGATATAAGAGACCTCAATTCCCATATTTAATTGGAGAAAATTATTATTCCCTTCCTAATGATTTTAATCATGCTCATACTTCTAATCAGGATGCAACACTTCTTGAGAATTCTAAGTGGTTAAGAAATACCCAACCATATAACTTGATTGAAGGAACCTTAAATTATCAGTATGTTTATATCCCCAATGATTTATCACAAAGTGTTGATATTAAGGGAGTAACTACGGGTGGGGTAACTAGTATCGGGATTCAAACAGGTGGAGATCTTTATCAAATTGAAGATCCTATTGTATTTGATAATGAAGGTACTAAAGGATCCGCTGCTTCTGGTGAGGTCTCAAAACTAAAAGGTAAGACTGTAACTAGCGTTAGTGTTGCTCAAAGTACTATCACTGGTGTAGAACTTTATACTAGCAGTCAGAAAGGAGATTATATTGCTTTCTCTACTGATCCTCATAATTTTAAAAATAATGATAATATTATAATTAGTGGACTTTCTACTACTTCTTCAGAGATTGGTGGATATTATAAAGTTGGTGTTGTAACTGATAGGTTCATTGTAACTGGTGTCGGAACTACCTCTTCTGGTATTGCTACGGTAGGAGTTACAGGACTTGTTACTCACTTTAATGTATCTGGTCAATTAACTTATCCTTCTATTAGATCCAATGATATTTTAGGAATAGGAACGGAGAAAGTAAAAGTACTTAATGTAGAACCATCTCTTTCTAGGATTCGCGTTCTAAGGGCAGTAGACGGGACTGTAGGAGGGTCTCATACTGTCACATCAGTATTGTATCCTGATCAACGTAAACTCACCTTTGACGCTGGATTTAAGACTAGTTACAGTGTTGCAGTTAATGAGCAACTCTATTTTAATCCTTCAGAATCTGTTGGATTGGGAACTACTGCTGGAGTAGGTATTGGTTCAACTCTTTCATTCTCTAATCCTGGAACAGGATTAACAGAACTCTTTATTCCCACAAAGAACATTTATATTCCTCAACATGGATTAAAAACAGGAGATCAAGTAACTTATTCTCCAGGGAATGGAACAGGTCTTGCTTATTGGGAAAACGCTACCTCTGGAGTAGCAACCTTAACTGATGGACAGACCTTGTATGCAGCGGTTGTTGGTATTAATCCAGATTTAGTTGGATTAGCAACTGTTAGAGTTGGTTTAGGATCTACAGGTACTTTTGTTGGAATAGCAAGCACTGTTCAAAGTTCTACTACACTCTTCTTCAGTGGAGTGGGTACAGGGGTCTACCACAGTCTTAAAACCAATAATGGACCCATTACAGCAACCTTCACTAGAAACCTTGTCACGGTCGCCACAGCGACCACTCACGGTCTTATAAACAACGATGTGGTGGATGTTAGCGTTAACCCAGAAAATACTGGATTTACTACTGTCAAATATAATGATTATAACCGTAAGGTTTTAATAGATGCTCAACCATTCACTGCCGCTGGTGTTAATACTTCTACAAATACATTTACCATAACTGATCATGGTTTTGTAATGGGACAGAAGGTTGTTTATACTTCTAGTAGTCCTATAGAAGGTTTAAACAATAATGGAGTTTATTATGTAGTAAGAGAAAGTGATTCTCAGTTCAAGTTATCGGATACTTATTATAATTCTACTAAACTTATTCCATTTACGATTGGTATTACTAGTACATCGGCGGGAACCTTAAGTCCAGTTAATCCACCTTTGAAAGTATATAAAACTTCTACAATAGAATTTGATGTATCAGATTCATCATTGGCATATACAGTTCAATCGACAGATTATCCTGCATTTGAACTTAATTTCTATACTGATGAGAATTTCACTGAATTGTGGGATAAGAGTTTATCCAATAAAGATTTCCAGGTTACACGTTCAGGTCAAGTAGGAACATCTGGTGCTACAGTTACTCTAACGGTAAATGATAATGTACCCAACATTCTTCATTATAAGCTTGACCCTCTTGAAGAAAGTACTCTTCCAGTAGTAAAAGAAGAAATTAATATTGATACCGAAGTTATTTCTAATAACCAGGTTCAAGTATATGAAAGTGGTTATAATGGGGAGCAAACTATAACTGTTGGGGGAACTAATACTTTTACATATACTCTTCTAGAGTATCCCGAAGCAGTTTCTTATGCAGCGACTACTTCAGTTCTAAATTATGAGACTTTCTCTACTAATGCTTATGGTCCTATTACCGAATTCGAGATTAAAAATAAGGGAACAAATTATTATTCACTACCAGGCATTACAACTATTACTACTTCTGTAGGTAAAGGTGCAATTATTGAAGCAGCAAGTACCTCCATTGGTGAAGTTAAGAAAACCGAAATTAATAATATTGGATATAACTTCCCTTCAGATACTACTCTGAGACCTAGTGTTGAATTACCTCAACTGATAGACATAGAATCTTTAGCATCCTTTGAATTCATTGGAATAACTTCTGGGGGAAGAGGATATTCATCAGCACCTCAACTTAAGGTTCTTGATGGGAAAACTGACAAAGTAATTGAGGACGTAGATCTTAAGTATACTCTAGGAGATTCTCAGGTAACTATTCTGAAGAATACCTTTGGGATGAGTAATACGACACCAACCATTCTTCCTATTCATAATAGTAATGGGGTTGGTATTAATACTGTCGGATTTAATACCATTACTAAGGAAGTTAGTGTTACTCTTTCTGTAGGATTTAGTACTGCTAATAGTTTCCCATTCCGGGTTAATGATAAAGTTTTAGTTGAGAATGTTAGTGTTGGAGTAGGAAGTACTGGAATAGGATTTAATTCAGTTGATTATGATTATAAACTCTTCGAGGTAACATCAGTTGATGAAAATTTAGGAGGTATTGGTACTGTTTATTATAATATTTCTGATGTATTAGATGGTAAACCGACTGGTTCAATACCAGGGACTTTTGATCCCGACAATTCTTCGGGAAGAATTATTCCTCAACAATATTTCCCCTTATTTGATATACATCTCAAGACGAATGAATATCTTACTGATGAGACTGTTAAGTCTAATTCTGCTACTGGAATAGTGGAATCTTGGAATCCTCAATCAGGATTATTAAAAATATCTTCTGGAGAGAGTTTTATTATTAATGAAACTATTCGTGGTGAATCTTCCGGTACTCAAGGAGTAGCATCTTCAATTACTTCTTATACCTCTTCCTTTAATTACGGACCTACTTCCAGAGTTATTCATGGATGGCAAGTACATTCTGGATGGTTAAATTATAATCTTCAAAGGATACAGGATAGTAATTATTATCAAAGATTTGCTTATTCGTTGAGATCTAAGGTTTCTTATGATACTTGGGATGATGTTGTAAGTACATTAAATCATAGTTTAGGATTTAAGAAGTTTTCTGATTATCAGTTAGAAACTCAAGCTCAATCAACTGTTGGATTAACTACGGATCAAACTTCCATTGATATTGTTACCGATTTACTTGGATTTGGAAATATAAATTGTGTTTATGATTTTGATCTAGTTAAGGAGAATTCTTTAATTATAAGTGATGATGTAGTTTCTGATGAAATAGTATTCTCTAGCCGTATCCTTCAAGACTATTATGAATCAGTAGGAAATAGAGTTCTCTCTATCGATGATATGAGCGGAACCTTTAACAGCAACCCACGTCCTACCAAGTATAGTGTAGTTGATACGTTTGATTTAAGTGCTGTAAGGTCTAACAAGTATTTCTGTTATATTAGAGATAAGAGATATAGCCAACAACGTCAGTTGATGATTGTCGATCTTCTTCATGATGGTACTTTTGGATATATTAACCAATATGGACGTGTTGAGACTACTTACGACCAAGGTTCATTTGATTTCTCTATAGTAGGTACAGAAGGTCAGTTAAACTTCTATCCTACCAATTATACAGTAAATGATTATTGGGTTACTACATTATCTTACAATATAGAAGATTCTTATTTGGGTGTAGGTTCTACTAATTTTGGTGATGTAGCAATTATTGATACTGATAGTGTTGAAGTTCCTTCTGGAACTACCACCAATGTTGTTTCTATTGCTGCTACTTATCGTTCACTTAAAATCCTTGCAAATATTACAGCAGATGTAAGTGGGAATGATAGTGAATTTGAATTTGATGAAATTAATATTCTCCATGATGGAACCAATGTATCCATATTAGAATATGGTCAGTTATCTACTGAAATAAGTGATTATTCTACTCTTTCTGGATTAGGAACCTGGTATCCTTATATTTCTGGATCTGACTTAAAGGTTGATTTTGTTCCTACTGCAGGAATTGGAACAACCGGTGCTATTAATACAATTCAAATTGGATTTGCTAGTGAGACTTCTTCTGGAATTGGGACACAAGATCTTAATCATGTACGTTTAGAAGCAAGAGCAACTAGTATTGCTGCTTCGGGTACTCCTGGTATCACTACTATTGGACAATATCTTGATACTTATGATTCTGCTTACTTTATAGTACAGGTTTCTGATACAACTAACGATTTCTATCAAACTTCAGAACTTATTGTTGTTGATCAATATGTAGAGGATGCATCTGTAACAGTAGACACATATGAGACAGAGTGGGCCATTCTTGAGACAAATAGTGGATTAGGAACCTTTGGAAGTAGAGTTAGTGATTCTGGAGTTACTTCTCTTGTCTTTACTCCAAATGCAAGTATTGCATGTGAAGTTAAAGTCATGATGCACGCTTTATATCATCCTGATGATCCAGGTGCAGCAGATGAGATTGATTTCACTAATGCTTATATTAGAAGTGCCTTTGGAAGTTATACTGGTACTGAATCTGATATTCTGAGAGCATTCGGATTAAATCATAAAAATAAACCAATTTTTGAGAGATATTTCACAGGTAATGATAGTACTATTGTTAATGTAACAGATAACACCATTACTCTACCTGATCACTTCTATGTGACTGGTGAGAGACTGAAGTATAAGCATGTAGGAACTGCTACATCAGCAGTGGGAATTGCCACTACTTCCTTTGCTGGAGTTGGGGCTACTAGTTACTTACCTGAGAATCCTTTTGTTATTAAAATTGATGCTGATACTATTAAATTGGCAAGGAGTGCTGAAGATGCATTAAAGGTAGTTCCAGAACCCTTAGATATTACCAGTGTAGGAGTGGGAACTTCTCACCGTTTTGTGGGAACAAACCAAAATGCTAAGGCAATCGTTGCTTTGGATAACATTATTCAATCTCCTCTTGTTTCTACTGCAGTAACTACCACTCTGTCAAATGTGGTATTTGATACTACTAATGTAGTGGAATTCAGTGGTATTACTTCATTCTTCGGTGCTGATCTAATTCAGGTTGGTGATGAGGTAATGAAGATTGAAGGAGTGGGAATTGGTACTACTAATGGCATTAGAGTACGTAGAGGATGGATGGGTACTAGAATTGCTGGATTTGCTACAGGAGATCTTGTAACAAAAGTTATTGGTAATTATAATATCGTAGATAACGTTCTTAATTTTGTAGAGGCTCCATATGGACTTACTCCATTAAGTAGTACTACTAATCAACCTGATGATAGGGATTGGGTAGGAATAGCAACTCATTCTACTTTCCAAGGACGTACCTTTATGCGTTCTGGTGTTGCTGGTGGTTCGACTGATACTTATGCCCAGAATTATGTTTTTGATTCTATGCATGGATTCGATGGTATTACTAGAGACTTTACTCTTCAATCTGGAGGTAGTGATGTTACCGGTATTAAGACTGAATCATTCCTTCTTATTAATGATGTATATCAAGCAAGTGGTTCTAATTATCAATATACCATAACAGAAGGGTCTGGAATTTCTACGGTTAATTGGGTAGGAACTGCTACTTCAATTGGTACTGATCCAGGTGGTTCTAATATTCCAATGGGTGGAGTAATTGTTTCGGTTGGATCAAGTGAAGGATTTGGATATCAACCACTTATTTCTGCTGGAGGAACTGCTATTGTTTCCAGTGCAGGTACCGTTAGTTCTATCTCTATCGGTAATAGTGGATCAGGTTATCGTTCAGGCGTTACCTCTTCTATTAATGTTGCCATTAAGACAGAGAGTTTGGGGGTTCCAAACCTCACCTCTATTGGCACAGCATCTGTAACAAATGGATATATTACCGGGATAGCAGTTACCAGTACTCATGTATTTGCTCCTCCTAAGACAATCTCTAATGTTGGATATAATTCAACTACTGGAGTTACTACAGTTACTACTCATAAAGACCATGGATACTCCCAGGGAGATGAAGTAGAATTATCCGGTATTGCATTTACTTGTTCATATGCTGGACCATTAGATATTAGTACAGTGGGTTATCATACCGCTAGTGGTATTATGACAGTTACTACTTCTGCTGCAAATGGATTTGCAGTTGGAAGAGATGTAATCTTTACTGGACTTGGATTTACATGCAGTATAGATGCTGGTATTACTACCCATTATTATCCACGAGGTGGAGATCCTGCATATGATACTTCAGTAGCAATTTCTGCCACTACTGGTACAACTATTACAGTAGATGTTGGATATGCTTCACCTAATAATCAATTTACTCATACTTTTGTAGGAGTAGGAACCAGTGCTGTTATTTCGGGTGGTGACTATGCACATCAATTTGTAAGTGCTGGAACTAGTTCTGTTATTTCCGGAGGAGATTATACTCATACATTCGTTAGTGCTGTAGGCGGTGGAGTTACAATTACGGGAATAGGTAGTACTACCCCTACTGATGCTACTTATGACCCTTCAACGGGCGATATGGTACTAACTGTGGGGTCTGGGCATACCTATACTGTTAGCAATACAGTAGGCATTGATACTAATGCACTAACCTTTACTTGCTCGATGGACAATAATGCAAGTAACCACTCTTATCCTCGTCCAAGTGATCCTATTATTAGTATGGGATCTACTGCAATTACAAGCACAACGGATAGTACTATTACCATTAATGTTGGTTCATCTCCTTTTGTTTACTATACTCCTACAGATGTTGCATATACACCTTCTACAGGTGAGATGGTCCTTACCATTGGATCTCATGGTCTTACTGGACCTAGTACTCATACAGTAAACAGTGCTCAATATAATCCAGTAACAGGTATTATGACTGTCTTCACAACAGTAGGAAGTGCTAATTCCTTCTCTAGTGGTGACAAGATTAGATTTGATGACGATTCATTGTCCTTCATTTGTGATTATGGTTCTGGTACCAAGACTTATCCAAGATCAGCTACTGGAATTAATACTACCGACCCAATGAGTGGAACGTGGAAACCAATTACTGGTATTGGTAGTACATCATTTGAAGTTCAAGTTTTAGATACTGTTCCTTCTACTAATACTGGAGTTCATACTTTTGTTTCAGCAGTATCTGGTGGACTTCTTAAGATGGGTGAATCGGTTCAAGTGGAGACTGATAGTTTAACCTTCAGATGTGCAATGGATAATTATGCTACCTTGCATACTTACCCAAGATCCAGTGATCCTGGATTTAGTACTTCTTTAGGAATCACCTCAACAACTACTAATACGATTACTCTTCAAGTTGGTGTAAGTACTCTTGTTAATCATACTGTTAGTGCTGCCAACTATAGTGCTAACACTGGTATTCTTACTATGACAATTGGTGCTCATACTTTAACTACTGGAGAGAGCATTAAACTCAAAGAAGAGGGACTTACATTCTCCTGCAGTAAAGATTCTAATTCTACTTACCACAGATATCCTAGAAGGCCCGATCCTTCTTATGCAGGAACTCCTATTACTGCTGTTAATAGCACGACAGAATTTGAAGTTAATGTTGGAATATCCACAGTTGCTAGTTACTTTACTGGCAGTGGAACAGTTCAGGGTTCTATCGTTGCTCCACGTACCAGTAATAATTCTGCAAGTAAGCAAGATCCTGCTGCTAAGGAAGTAACCGTTCTTGAAGTTCTCGATAGTAAGAAGTTCATTGTTAATACAGGAACTTCTACATGTGCTCACCATTACGCAAGGGGTGGTAATGTACAACCTCATCTAGAAGTTGTAATTGACGATCCTCTCTCTTATTCTAATATTCCTTTGGTTTATGCAGATGGATATGCTGGAGTAGGAACTGAAGCAACTATTGATATTCAAGTTGGACAAGGTTCTAGTGTAATTGAATTCCGTATTGGTGAAACCGGATACGGATATGGTCAAGGAGAATTCTTAAGCGTTGGTATCGGAGGAACCGTTGGAATTCCTACTACTGCTGATTATAAACAATTCTTGATTGAGATTGAGAAGACTTTCTCAGATGAATTCAATGGATGGTCTCTGGGTTATCTCTATATGTTAGATAACTTGGATAACAAGTTTGATGGGGTTACTCAATCATTTACTCTCACTGAAAATGGTGGAGATGTAGTTTCCATTAGAGCAGGAAAAGGTTCTAATATTGATGTAGAGGATGTAATTCTTATATTCATTAATGATATCTTACAAGTTCCTGGTGAAGGATATAAATTTGAGGGTGGTAGTGTTATAGAATTCACTGAAGCACCTAAAGAAGATGATACTTCTAAAATTATCTTCTATAAGGGAAGTGGGGATAGTGATGTCGTATTTAAGGATATTATTGAGACGGTTAAGATTGGTGATGATTTAACAATTGGTCATAGTCCTTCTCTGGGTCAAGGATATAATCTTCAAGAAGATTCTCGTGGGGTTCAATTAATTAATTCCACTGATCTGGTTACAACTAATCCTTATTATGGTCCGGGTAATAGTGCGGATGAAACTCTTGTAAGACCAGTTAACTGGTGCAGACAAACTGAAGATCTGTTTGTTAATGATTTACCCATAGGTAAAGATAGAGATCTTTATGAACCACGGATTCATCCTTTCGCATATATTACTAAGACTGTTGGAATTGGTTCTACTACAATCTATGTTGATACTTTAAGACCAATATTTGATTCTCAAAATGAGAATGTAGATTCTAGTGCTTTAGGTTTCCAAAATAAAGTCATGTTTATTTCTCAGGAAACTAAGACTGCTGCTGCTGCGACTGCAATAGTTTCTGGTCTGGGAACAATTTCTTCTGTTGATATTACATCTGGCGGTGCAGGTTATTCAACTGCTACATTGAGTATTGGAAGTACTGTTCAGGGTGGTACTGGAATTGGTACTACCACTACTGCATTTGGATCACTTACGATTGCTAATGGAGTAATTACAGGTGCAGCAATTACTAATCCTGGTTATGGATATACTACTGATTCTCCACCTAAGGTTCTTATTTCTCCTCCTGTGTATACAGAGGAAGGAAACAGTGTAAATGTATATGCCGGGGATCAGGGAGAGATTGTGGGATTTGGAACTACCACTATTGACAGCGGAACACAATTTATTATGGATCTTCATATCCCATCTAATTCATTCCTAAGAAATTCTACTCTTACCGGAACTGCTATTACGATTAGTGGAATAAGTACTAATGATTACTTTGTTGTTGAATTCTCTAATGTTGGAATAGCCACTACATCCATTACTGCTCTTAATGATGGGGGTGGAACAACGGGAGTAGGCACGGCATTTATAGATAATGTTTATGAGGTAAATAGTTCTGAAATTGTTTATGCTCCTACGGGTCTTGATGCCTCAGGAGTTGGGATAGGAACTACTTATTTGAATCGTGTCTTCGTTAAAATAGATGGAGACTTTAAACCTTATACTACAGTAGGCATTACTACGTCTAATTTCTACGGATCCTTTAGTTGGGGAAGAATTGATCTTACCTATAGTTCAAAGAACTAATAAATTGAAATCTAAAAATTATGCTACTTAATTGTTAAATAAATAAATAAAAACTTCTGTCCAATGGCCGCAATTATAACTGACCAACTCAGAATCCTAAATGCCAAAAACTTTGTTGCTGGAGTAACATCTACGGCAAATGCATATTATTCTTTTATTGGTCTGTGCAATCCTACAGATTATCAATCCGATTGGGACACTGATCCACCGTCTCCAAAAGACAATTTTGATCAGGAAGATGACTATTGGGATACCATGGTAGCGATGAAGAAAATTAACGCTGCTGATGCTCGTCAAGTTGTTGCCAAGAACAGTTGGTCTTCTGGTACTACTTACGATTATTATCGGAGTGATTATAGTCGTACTAATACTGCAAAAGTTTCTGGTGCAACCAATTTATATTCTGCAACTTATTATGTGTTGAATAGTGATTATAGAGTTTATGAATGCCTGCAGAATGGTACAGATCCGGATAATCCTAATGGAAGACCTTCATTAGATGAACCCACTTTTACTGATTTAGAACCTAGAAGTGCTGGTACTAGTGGTGATGGATATATTTGGAAATATCTTTATACTATTAAACCAAGTGATATTGTAAAATTTGAATCCACTGATTATATTCCTACTCCGGCGGATTGGTCTACTAGTAGTGATAATGCTGCTGTTAGAGATAATGCAGTAGATGGTTCAATTAAAATTGTTACCATTACTAACAGAGGAGTTGCTATTGGTCCTACTGGTGGTAAATCTTATACTAGAGTTCCTATTAAAGGAAATGGTTCTGGTGCAGAATGTACTATAGTTGTTAATGCTTCTAATGAAGTATCTACAGTTACAGTTACTAATCAAGGATCGGGATATACTTACGGTAGTGTTGATTTAGAAGGTGGTGGAGTTCCTACCGGAACCACTCGACCTCTTTTTGAAGTTATTATTTCTCCACCTGGAGGACATGGATCTAACATCTATACAGAATTAGGTGCATATAATGTTCTTTTATATTCTAGAATTGAAAATGATGCGGAGAATCCTGATTTTATAACCAATAATCAGATTGCAAGAGTAGGGGTTGTATGCAATCCTCAAGCTTTTGATAGTACTTCTCTGTTAAGTCTTGATAAAGCAGCGGCTACTTATGCATTGAGATTAACTGGAACAGGATATAGTAGTGCCACTTTCACTGCTGATGCATACGTTACTCAAACTATTGCTACAGGTTCAACTGCAGTTGGAAGAG
>VTLG01006291.1_pt1 | contig 17848 bp, 21 predicted proteins | sample 4694571 | NCBI WGS metagenome assembly VTLG01 (sample SAMN12604809, study PRJNA352737) | marine metagenome | biome: ENVO:00000447; feature: ENVO:00000209|ENVO:00000569|ENVO:01000036; material: ENVO:00002151; isolation source: viral sequences binned using virsorter ... | reverse complement strand
TAAGTTGTATTTCATAATATATTTATATCTCCTATCCGTATTGTCTAAATAGAGCTGTTTCTATAATTTCACTATCTGATTGCTTTTCACGTTCTAATAGTAAAATCATACTAGCCATGAAATCCCAATAGTTTTCTAAAATATTATCTTCTTGCTTAGCTGTCAAGTCCTCTTCAACTGAACCCATTTCTTTAGCTAGTGAAATAATATCTGCGTTGTAGAATGGAATCGGAATTGCCAAACCACTTAGCCACTCAGCTAACGCTTTACGCTTACCCATTCTTTTAATGTTAAATCCGTATTCATTATTAAAGCGATTAAACAAGTATTCAATGCGTTCTTGTCGTGTCATTTGCTCTGCTACATCTAAACAATCAAGAATAAAATTCTTGTAATTTACTTTGTATTTAGTGTGGTGTAGTTTCATAATTAAGTTTCCTTTTATTTGCTGTTTCTAATTAAATATACGTAGAAAGAATTATAAAGTTCCATAAAATATTAAAATAATTTTGTTCTTTGTTTAAATTAGTGAGTATCGTATATATAGTATAATATTAATACTAATACTATTACTTACTATCTAATTAAGATATAATAGATAATATTAATAATATTAGTCATTTACCCCTTTATTTCACAATATAGCCCATATTTCACGATATAATTATATTTACCTACGTGAATTGCTTATAAAAAATAATAATACTGTGAAATCCAGTTACCTACGTGAATTATAGTATAAAAATAGATTGTACTACTTACGTGAATTACTTACGTGAATTGTTTTACATAAAAAAAATAGAACTACGTACGTGAATTGATTCTATAATATAAATTTTATATAAAAAAAAGACGCCTGATTTCTCAGACGCCCTTTTTCCTTGTTTAATTTAGTCCCTTCTGGGCCCTAGGTAAGCTAGAGCCCAATTTAGGTTAGTTAGGGTTACGCGGTTAAGACTGTATTACTGTCTTTACCGTATGCTAGTAATCCATCTACAAATACTGAGTTATTAACAAAGTCAGCATTCGTCATTTTGTCGCGGTGCCATAGTGTACTGGTGCCCGACTGCATGAAGTCCCACATTGTGGAGCCTTCCTTGGCGTGGTAATCGGTTAAGATTTCACCATATCTAAGATTAGGAAGTTTAGAAATATAGGTTTTTCTAATCTCGCTTAGATTCTCCATGCTAAGTGGATTGTGTAATCTATTACAAGCCTGAGCAAAGGTGTTTAACCTAGGCTCAACCATCTCACCTGTAAGCGCCATAGCTCCAGACCTGATTTGCTGTTGCCAATCACCGTTAGCTACTGAATGGCGGAATTTCTGTCCCCATCCGTACTTTGGTGACATCATACCATTCTTGCAAACCAGAATCATGAAATCAACTCGGAATCCTGCTGGGCTTGAACCGTCATAGCTATTCATCTCAGTAAATGTAAGATAAGCAACATCACCGTTGTCTAAAGTCCTTTGCAAAGACTCAGTACGATAGACATTCTTATATCGTTTACCGTCAAAGAATATTCTATTGTGTTCCCAATCCATGCCAGAATCCGTCCGTATTTCAGAACATATGTCGTTAACATCCTGATTCGGAATAAGCAGGTAATTTTGGCCTACGGTACCCGCCTCAAGATATTCACCGTTGGTACGCTCTACCCTGATATTACGAGCATGAGAGGTGTATCCATCATCATTGTACAATCTCTTAATCTCTATCTTCGTAAATGGGTCGTACGTTCCGCCGTTAACATTCTGAGGAATTGTCTCAGGTTCTGTAATCTTATCAGATTCTATAGCGTCTACTAGATTCTGAAATCCGTTGGTTAAATCAGGAACGACCCCGTCTATGTTATTCGTACCGTTCATGATACCGTTATTAGATTGTAGAATCTCTAGTGCATTGTCAAATTCAGACATATTATATGTCCTTCCTGCTCTATAAAGAGCGGTTGTTTTTTTAGATTAGTTAACAAGGATACCGCCTGAATAGACGGTTTATTGACCGCTGTCCCTCGGGACGGCCTCAATACCACTGACCACTAACGGGCGTGCCGAAAGGGGCAAGTGATAATCAAATTGTCAAAGAGCTACTGCCCTTTGCTACGCTGAGAATTGCAGAAAGTTCCCGATATTTTAAAAATAATTGAATCACCCTCGAGAAATAATTTGGAACCTGAACCAGATTTCACAACCTAGGCGGATTGAGATTGACTTTTTCAACCTGAACTTTTTCAACCTAAAACCGATGGGGGGGTGGTATCCGATAAATAAAAGAAGAACACCCATATTAATATTATTTTTTAGAATTTTTTTGGAAGTTTGGGTAGGATTGCAATCGCGGTACTATACTTACTATCGCGGGTAATATTATTACTATATTAAAAATAGTATAAATAGTATAAATAGTATATATAGTATAAATAGTATATATAGTATATATACTATAGTATTAATAGTATAATAATATTATTCTCGCCTCAACCGACAATTCAATTTATTAGTTTTGACCTATAACTGTCAAGTACTTTTTTTACCTTGTTTAAAAATTACTATATTAGTAATATGTAGCTATGGAATCTATACAATCAGATAATATCTTAGACCTAGCTCCTACGATTGATACACTTAAGTCTTTATCGAGAAAGTTTAGAGAAACAGGCGACCACCAGTACATGATGGAGATATTACTTATTATTGATGAAATAGAGATTCCAATGCTTATTGATATGTTTGACTTTAATTTTACACCAGAAGCGTAATCCATGTATATCAAAACCATTAAAGGGGTGGATTATCATTTATACGAAAACGAAGAAGAGTTTAAAAAACATCATAAGAAAGAAAAAGTAAACAAAGACTGGCGTACTGCACAAGAAGGAGAGTGGGCTATTAGCGATGATGGTCAGGTATTTAGCATATTAAGACGCGCAGTTATGTTTAGCGGTAAATACAAGGGAGATACAGATTATGTACGCACCTTACTAGGAACCGCTTATACTAAAAAAGATTGTAAACTAGAGGGGGAACCCGCTAAAGACATCTATACCTTTACAAAATACAGGGAAAGTAAGTACATCACTAGCAGGGAAAAGTTGTTTGCTAAGATGATAGCACTAGGTAGAGACCCAGTAGAAGCGTACTTAGGTGTATATAAGACCAAAAACCGTAGATATGCTCTACACAGGTCAAAAGCTTTATTAAGACAAACGAGGATAAGAACATTGGTAAACAAAGAAGTAGAACAATTAATGGACGACTTGGGTATTACCAAGACGTATTTACTAGAAAATGCTAAATCAGTAGTAGATAAAGCGGATGCTAGAGATGGGGATAAGCTTAGAGCGTTAGAAACTTTAATGAAAATATCCGGATTACTGTCTACTGAAAAGAAAACAGACTCTGTAGCGTTGATACAAGAGTTCACTGGTTTCTCTAAAGATAAATTAAAAGCCTTTGAAACGGGCTTATTAGAAGAGAATGCATCTCAATAAGAGAGCATGGCGCTATCCTAACCGTGTACGGTGGGGTAATGCACTATATACAATACGATTAACGAGGAGTTAGTATGCCATACGGTAAAGGAACTTACGGTTCAAAAAGAGGTAGACCACCAAAGAAGAAGAAAAAGAAGATGATGGGTGGAGGAGTTGTTAAAAAGATGCGTAGAGGTGGGCGCGTTAAAAAGAAAAAATAGGAGTTAGTATGGGAATGGGAGTAAAACATTACTTCAAAGATGGTAAAGAACATAAGGGCGGTCTACATAAGATGCCTAATGGTCAATTACATAGTGGCAAGACACACGGCCCCAACAGTAAAAGACTGTACCATTATGGAGAATTAAGTAAACAATCTCAACAATCAGCTAAAAAAAGCTGGCGTAGATAATGGCTTCTGCTAAAAAGACACAGCCAGCAAAGTGGAAACGCATTGTTGCTAGTGTTAAAGCAGGTAGTAAAGGTGGCCCGGCAGGTAAGTGGTCAGCCCGTAAAGCACAATTAGCTACAGCCCGCTATAAAAAAGCAGGTGGAGGCTATAAGGGTGCTAAGTCTAGTAGTAACAAACTATCTAAATGGACAAAGCAGGAGTGGGGATACGTTACAAAAGGTGACGAAAAGAAGCCTAAGAAGAAACGTGGACGTTATTTACCAAAGAAAGTGCGTAAAAGTTTAACCGCATCCCAAAAAGCAGCTACCAATAAAAGAAAACGTGCTGCATCTGCTAAAGGTAAGGGTAAAGCAAAGTACTCTAAGACAGTAGCACGCAGAGTGAGGAAAGCATAATGCCTAAGAAAAAAGATTCAAGACTAGCTAGAGCCGGTGTCAGTGGGTTCAATAAACCCAAGCGTACACCAAACCATCCAAAGAAAAGCCATGTTGTGGTTGCTAAAGTTGGTGATAAAGTAAAAACAATACGATTCGGACAACAAGGCGTCACAACTGCTGGTAAACCCAAATCAGGAGAGTCTCGTAAACAAAAGATGAGACGTAAATCATTTAAAGCACGCCACAGAAAGAATATTGCTAAAGGAAAGATGTCTGCTGCATACTGGGCAGATAAGGTGAAATGGTAAATGCCCAACAAAGAGGCCAAAAACCGCAAACGTTTAAAACGAAAACTATCTCTTGAAAACCAAAAAAGAAAAAGAGAAGCTCGCAAAGCCCGTCAAAAAGCAAGACAAGCCAGCAATAGAGACGTTTAATATAATACCTCCTCCCGATGAAATGATTCGCCGGGATGAGATATTAGCTAAATCCTATAAAGACCTACTATTCTTTGGTAGAGCCTTTCTTCCTAAAGACTTTATGCACAAGAGTGCATCTCCTGCTTGCCACTATACCGTATCTAAAAGACTTATCTCTACCAAACCCGGTGAGCGTATCTGTATTATCCTACCTAGGGGTTTTGGTAAATCTATTCTATCTAAGTCAGCTATATTACATAAACTATGTTTTTCCGGTAAAGACGACCAAAACTTCATTGCGTGGGTATCGGAAGAGCAAGGACAGGCGATTGACCATTTAAAGTATATGCGGTACCACTTAGAAATGAATAAAACAATTAAATACTACTTTGGTAACATGGATGGTGGTAGTGTAGGTAAAAGATGGACAGAGAAAGACTTGGTTACACCCAAAGGAGATAGGATTATTGCCAAGGGTACAAGCCAGCGATTAAGAGGTCGTGCAGAAGTAGATGTGCGTTATACAGGTATTATCTTGGACGACTTTGAATCTGAATTAAATACTAAGACACCTGAAAGGCGCAATGAAATTAAACGATGGGTCGTGTCTACTATTTACCCTGCACTTGAAGAGTCACCCGGAAATGAAGGCTGGATATGGCTTTCCGGTACTATTGTACACTTTGATAGTTTTTTGCAGATGACGTACGATGGATTCAAGAAAGCAAAGACAGATAGCCGGTCATATCCATGGGATGTATTCTTTCACAGTGCTGTTGAAGATGGGAAAGCTTTATGGCCAGAGCAATTCCCGTTATCTAAGTTAAATCACAAAAAACAAGAGTTTATAGAAGCGGGTCTAGTCAATAAGTTTGCTCAAGAGTATATGAATGATGCTCGTGATATAACCAATGCAGCTTTTAAAATAGATAGAATACAGCATTATGGGGGAGAGCGCAAGCTAATTAACAAGTTTAATTACATTGTTGAGCACGATGAGATGATTCCAATTAATATCTATATTGGTGTTGACCTCGCAGCTACTGCATCGGATACCTCAGACTTTCAAGTAATTATGGTTATGGGTATTGATTCAAATAACAATCGCTATGTTTTAGAGTATTTCAGGGAAAGAATACCTACATTTGATGTTCCAGCTAAGATTATAGAGATTGCAAAGAAGTATAGCCCTGTAAAAAGGGTAACGATTGAAACGGTAGCAGCGCAAGAAATGGTCAGGGACATGGTAACACGCATGAGTGCTAACGAGAAAAGGCTAATGCCCGGTATCTTCAAAGGTGTTAAACCTCCAAATAGAATAAAAAAAGAAGATAGGCTCGAAACAACGCTAGGCCCTATCGTTAATTCTAAGAAGTTATACATTCAACGTAATATGACTGAGCTTGTAGACGAGTTCTTTGAACACCCCAAACCTAGAAACGATGACTTAATGGATGCCCTATACTATGCAGACTATTTTGCACGAGCTCCCAAGTCACAAGCTACCAGTAAAGAAGATTTTAAAAGCTCAAAAAGAAAAAATAGTTTAATGCCTAAGCGTAAAAAATACAACTGGCTTACTGGTGCTAGAAATTAATAAAATATGTATTGCATTATTGAAATATATCTAAGTATATTAAGAAGGTGTAAAGTCTAACTTTACCAAATTGTTTATAAACATTATAAAGCTATGAGTCCACATACCATATGCCAAGCCAAAAAAGTAAGTTTCCAAGCTACGGTCTCGTAAGAGGCCCATCACACGAACGCGGAGGTGTAGCTGGCATGGTTGCAGATGAGCAACCTGTTGAGCTAGAAGGCGGAGAATGGATTGTTCCAAAAGAGGCCGTTCCTGACTACCTACCCGCATTAATTCAAATGACCAACACAGGTCGCATGAGACAAGCAATGCAAAATGGCAACTCTGCTATGGATGCATTGATTGCTTCTGCCTCTATGCAAAACGGAATATCTGAGCCTAAATCACCTATGTATCAAGAAGGTGGGGAAGTAAGTTTTGAACAAATTGCTGATTTAGCAAAAAGATACAGGGATAACATAGGTCTTCCCGTAGAAGAAGGTATGTTTACCCCAGAAGGCGGCTTTACTAAGGAGGGCTACGCAAGAAAATTTGGTGTTGAGCCAGAATCGTTTGATATAGACACTGTTTTTTTCAAAAGTCCTGCAAATTATTCTTTTCGTTTTGTAGATAAAAAAGGAGAGCCAATCAAATCTACAACAACCAAAGGTCAAAGTAGAACTACTATGTTGCCAATTTTATCTGATATGTTAAAACAAAAAGCAGCAGAAAAAATAGATGTTACTGATTTTGACAACATTCAAAAAAGAATGAAACAAGCGCAAATGGAGAATACCTTTAGTGAGCTTGTAAGACAAGCAACATTAGAGTATCCAAAAGCAAAACAAAAACAACAAGGCGGCATGATAGAGTACGAAGATGGTGGAGAGGTACACAGCCGTAGAATGTACAATCAAGGCACTGGTTTTGATAAAAAGAAATCAGACCTAGATGGTGATGGTAACATTTCTGAGTACGAACGCAAGCGCGGTATGGCGATAGCCAAGTCTATGGGCAAGATGCAAGAAGGCGGAATGGTTGCAGATAAAACAAGAGTTTCTCAGACATATTACCCAACTGAAAGTTTAAATCTACCAATGGCTAACCTTGCCTCGCCTATGAATGTAGGGTCTGTATCTCAAGCACCTATGTCCAATCAAGATATTGCTCAGATAGTTATGGACATTGCAACACCGGGTTCAGTAATTGGTTCTATAGGAAAAAAAGCTGCAAAAGTTAATCCGTTTTCTATGAAAGCAAAAGCTAGTAAGATAGCAAATAGAAGAGATGCTAGTGGCCGATTGTATAGAGACCCGATAGGTGGATTAAGTAAAAAAGGTATGTTAAAACTCGTAGATGAAGCTGTACCAGAAAATACAATGGATGCTTACGGGGAAAGTTTGGATTATTTTAAAGATATGGATGCCGATGATTTAGCAGATGTCGTTCGCGGTGCTTACGGACTTGCAAGAAATCCAAAGTTTTATGGTGAAGAAAGAATTGGTCAGGGCGCTTTTGACTTAGGTAGAGAAGGTGTTAAGATGGCATTAGACGATATTAAAAACTTAAATATAAAACAGCAAGGTGGCCCAGTAGATTATTATCAAAATGGTGGTCAAGTAGATAGGGGAGCTTATCCTGCTAAAGATATGGAAATGTTAAAACAGTTTCCTTTAACATATAAGTTTTTTATGGACAGAAGAGGTCGTCAGTCATATTATCCAGAGCAAGATAGTTTGGCAGCAAGAATGTTTAGGGGTGAAATAAACCCTAATGAAGCTTTTTCGCAAGCGTTAATGCTTCCACTACAAGAACGTAAAGAGGAATTAAAAGAACAACAAAAAGGTAAAGCATTACCTCGCAAACAACAAGAAATGCGTAATCCTAATGAGGTATTTGGCCCACCAGATTCATTGGTAGGAAGAACATATAGGAATCCGTTTACGGGAAAGTATGAAGACGCAGAAGCTGAAGATAGAAGAATAGAACAGCAAACGAAAAGATTACTAGAGTCTATGAAAAAATCTAATATACCTCGCTCTGGTCAAAGAATGATTATGCGAGAAGGCGGCCCTGTACCGTATCAAGATGGCGGACAGGTTAATCCTAACAGTTTAGCAGGTAAAACAGTTAAGGCTTCTGATTTAGGGTTAGAAAATTTAGGTGAGGTTAGGGATATTCCTTCATACTCAGTAACTAGACCTGAGTTTGAAGCAGCGATGAACTACGCAGCTACTGAAGATGAAGCAGAAATAATGCGTCAAGAAGCAATGGATAATCTTATGTCTATAGTGGGAAAAGATATGCGTATTAGACCTTTCCAGCCAGATAGGTATATTATTAAAAACGGTAAAATGTCTCAAACAAAAATGAATATTCCTAAGTTAAGCGGAGCCTACCTTTCATCTTTTGGATTTGAAACACCTTACTCCCAAAGACAACAAGCCTTATTACAACGAAAAATGATAGCACCAGAAACATTAAACCCGAAAGTAAAGGGATTAATAAATAGAGCGTTAATTCAACGCCTAGCAAATGAAGAGGATTAATGGTACTAGAAAAAGATAAACGAGCGGATTTCAATCAAGAGCTATACCGCAAATGGAGAGATGCGCGTTCTGATTGGGATACCGAAGCTCGTTATGATGTTGATTTCTATCATGGAAATCATTTTAGTAGTGAAGAAGTAGACGAGCTACAGGCTCGCAACCAAGCTGACGTACCAATGGATAGAATTGGGCCAGCTATTGAAAAATTTAAAGCCGTATTAACTTCCAGAGCTCCAGCGTTTACCTTAACACCAAGAGAAGATTCTGATGTTAAAGTCGCTTCTGTTTGGAGAACTATCATGGGTTATGTGTGGAATAACTCAGATGGCGATTGGCAGTTAAAACAAGCAATACATGATTATGCCACAACAGGCATGGGGTATCTGTATGCATATATAGACCCAGAATCAGACTTTGGTAGAGGCGATGTGAAGTTCACATACGTCAATCCATTCAGGGTGTATGTCTCTCCGAATACTCGCAACCGATGGTACGATGACGCTGAAGGTGTTATCCTCTCTACAATCCTTACCGGTGAACAGGTCATTAGCCTCTACCCAGAATTAGGCGAGCAAGATAATCCAGAGACAGGTGAAAAAGAAACAGGAATTATTCAAGATTTAGATACATATCTTGAAGAGGATTATCCTGATGCAATGAATAACAACAGTAAAAAGGTTTTTACTCCTGCTGAAGCAAAAGACCTAGGATACTATGAACGCAATAAATATCAAGTCTTAGAGCGTTTCTATAAAGTAAAAGTCAATTTTTACCGTGTTATTGATATGCAAAGTGGAGAAGAAAGTGTATTCAGTGAAGATGAATACCAAGAGTTTGTAGAAAGCAATCAAGACCAAGTAGAAGCTAGACAATATGAAGTTATCCCAATTAAACAAACACGGGTTAAAGTATGTGCAAGTATCGGTCAAATTGTTTTATACGAAACTATTCTCAATACAGACCAATACCCAATTATACCAATTCCTAATATATTTACAGAAACACCGTATCCAAAGTCAGATGTATCGCGTGCTAGACCAATGCAACGTCTACTTAATAAACTTTGGTCACTTGCTCTTTCCCATGCTCAAGCGTCTGGTGGACTTAAACTACTCGTCCCATTAGGCAGCGTAGAAGATATTGGACAACTAGAAAGAGATTGGGCTAATCCTAATGCTGTAATAGAAGTTGACTCGACACAAGGCGAGCCACACTTTCCAGCACCTCAACCCCTATCAGGTGAGTTCTATAGATTGATACAGCAATGTGAGTTCTATATAGACTTTACGTTTGGATTACCAGAAATGATGCATGGTTTTTCACAAAAAGCACCCGAGACCGTTAAGGGTACCGAAAGAATGATAGCGTTAGGAACAGATAGACCTAAATCTAAATTAAGAGATATTGAGTTTAGTATTAATAGATTAGGTCAAGTGCTGTACAATCTTTCTAAAGGTCATTATACATACAAGAAAATGTTTCGTATTAATAGCGCTAACAATGACATGACAGAAGCAATGGTTAATATGTATGACGATAAGACAGGTGCTATCTTAGATATTAAAAAAGAACGTCACAACCTAGGACAGCATGACTTAAGAATTGAACCCGGCTCTACATTACCTACAAATAAGTGGGCAGAGCTTGGTGTATATATGGAAGCCTTTCAAATGGGTATCGTTGATAGGACAGAAGTATTAAAAAAGAATCCAGAAATATTTGATAAAGAAGGTATTATGCGCCGTACAGAAGAACGCCAGTTAATGCAACAACAGATAGCGGCCATGACAGACCAAATAAAGAATTTGGAGGGAGACCTCCAGACTGCCCAAAGGGAGTCTGTAAGCGACAGAAAACGAGTTGAGGTTGAGAAATTTAAATCTCGACTTGCAGATATCGCTTCAGACGCCAAAGCTGACAGAAGAGTTCAGTTAAATAATCTACAATCAAAGGTGAAGCTCGAAGCGGAGAAATTAGCTAATGTTAGACAAGACGCTAGTTCTGCTCCAGAAGCTTAGAGACATCTATTAAGGAGTAAATATGGACAATACGCAGACAGAGGCCGTACAACAAGCTGATGGCTTAGTTGATGGTGGCCCAAGTATAGTTGAAGAAGTAAGAGAACAAGCTGATGAACAGTATGTTGAATCATCGGAAACGGTACAATCAGAAGATTCAGTTGACTTTTCAGCCCCAGAGGTTGAAAATGTTAGTGAAACAATTCCGGAAAACGAGTGGGAAATTGAAGCCCGCAAATTTCAATCAATGTACGACAGGACTCAAGCTGAAAACGATAAACTAAAAAGGTTAGAACCTCTTGGTGAATTGTTAGAGTCGAGACCTGATTTAGTGGATGTCTTGCAGAAAAACTTGAACGGACAACCCCAACAACAAGCGCCACAGCAACAATCTCAGCAAGGTTTACCTGCTGAGGACTTTAACCCTTGGGATGCTTACTACAATCCAGAGTCACCATCATTTAAGTTTCGTCAACAGCAAGATGTTGGTATGATGAACAATGTGGTGAACAATGCATTAAGTGAGCAGAAAAGACAAATGACAGAAGAGATAACTTACAACAACACGGTTAATGAGTTACGAAACACATATAAAATGTCAGATAATGACGTTCAAGAGTTTATGGGTTTTGTTTCTCAACCGAAAGAACAAGTAGGTTTATCGAATCTGGTAAAGCTATATAGGGACGTTAATAAGAAAAGTAATGCCCCAGACACGGCTGAAGCAGTAAGAGCTGCCCAAAGCCAGCCACGTACAGCAGGTGTTCTACAAGGTGGAGCTCCAAGCTCTCCTAAGACGGAAGAAAATAAGGTGTGGGACAACATTGTAAAAGCTGGTAGTCGTAATAGCATATTATAAACATACAAACTGAGGAAGGGTATATATAATGCCTAGTTATAACAATCCCGGCCCGTTGAAGTTCGGCGACCCCGGTGCGGTAATTGATAGTGCGATTCCATCAAGAAGGCTGTATAATTTCAGTGACAGAGTTGCTGATTTAGCTCCTGATGAATCTCCATTTTTCGTTTACCTATCTAAAGTTGCTAAAGTTCCAACGGACGACCCGCAGTTCCGATGGTTAAAAGACCGTAATAAAATCCAAATGGCGGATAGAAGTTTTGCACTAGATGCATCTCACACTATTCCGGCAGCAGGTAGCTCAATCACCTACACTATCGATGATGGTGCTGGTGCAGCTCCTGATTGGCTTATTAAAGGAATGGTATTTGCAGTCGGCGAAAGAAATGCGAGCACAAACGAACCCGAGACAGCTATTGTCCGTGTTGAAACTGCTCCAGTCGCTGGTTCTACAGAAACCACCTTTACTGGTCGTACAATTTCCGCAGCAACCGGTGGCACCACTGGTGTTGTTGACGGGGAAAAATGTACAGTCATTGGAAGTGCATTTGAAGAAGGTTCAGGTTCTCCTGACTCTTGGTCTCGCGAATTAGATAATGGTACTGGATATTGTCAAATATTTAAGACAGCTTGCGAACTAACTAACACTGCAAGAGCTACGGTTTACCGCGGCTATGCTAGTGAGTTCGATAGAATCTGGAACTTAAAACTTCGCGAACATAAAGTGGACATTGAAAGAGCAATGCTTTTTGGACACGCTGCAACTGATAATGGAATCAACTATACCGATGGTATCGTTGGTCACATTGTTAAGAACTCACAATCTCAGATTACCGGAGCATCAACTCAGGTATCATATACTGAAGATAAAGGTTATTTTACAACTCGTACAGATGCTGAAACAACTTACGATGTAATGTTAAAAGACCTTGAAGTGGTTTTTGACCCAGCACGTGGTGGTAGTTCATCTAAACTTGCACTATGTTCACTTCCTGTCATTTCATTCTTTAACAAGATGGCAAGCTCATCTACTTTCCTATCAAGCGCTTACTCTGCTGCTAATCCTATGATGTCGCAAGCAAGTGGTTCTTATGGGCACAAAGTAATGAAGGTTGAAACTATTCACGGTGATTTAACATTAGTTAAAGAACCTCTATTCAGAGGTTTTGCAGCACCATATATGTGTTTAGTTGACCTTGACAATGTAGCTTATCGTCCTCTAGTTGGTAATGGAGTAAATAGAGACACACACATTATGACTAATGTGCAGTCAGCAGATGAAGATTTACGTAAAGATATGGTTCTTACCGAAGCAGGTCTTGAAGTTTCTCTTCCTGAAGCTCATGCTCTATTTAACTTTGAATCCAATTAATAGGAGGTATGAATAATGAGAAGTGCTTTTTTAGAACAGAATAGCGGTATAACCGCTGGAGTAAAGAAAAAAGTTGAAAACGTTACTGTCGCTAGAACGCTAACAAACGATGAAAGTGGAAAAGTATTTATGCTTGATTCCACTGGCGGAGCTTATTCCGTAACTCTTCCAACAGCTTTGGAAGATGGAGTATACTGGAAATTCGTAGTTAGTGAAGAAACGCCAACTGGTGCTATTACAATAGCAGCTGGTAGCGCTATCGTTAGTATGGTAATGAAAGATGCTGGAGGCAATGCTTCTAACTCAACCGCAGGTACTCAAGTTTCCAATATTGTAATTGGAACAAGTGCACAAAAGGGTGATTATATTAATATAATGGCTGCTGGTGGCGAGTGGGTTGCAGAGTGTCTATCTAGTATTGATGACGCTGTTACTACTTCATAACCCAAATAAATAAGGGTAAACAGTTTTGGATACTGTGGGGTTAATCGTATAAAGGGTTAACCCCAAACATCCTAAGAATTTTTTAAAATTGGAGAAAATATGGCTGATTATGCAAATGTAAAAACAAAAGTATTTATTCATCCCGGAAATGTTGGGGCGGAAGATGGAGCTGTTGGGACAATGGCTAGAGATATAAAAGACTATGTAACGTCTTTAGATTCTACAAACAATAAAGTTATATCAATATCACATACCCAACTAAACGGTGATAGAATACTTACAATGGTGGTTGGTGGGGCTTAATGTCCTGTCAACATTGCAATAAAGAAAATCCAGAAGGCTGGTTTTATTGTCGTTCTTGTGGTAAAAGAGCGAGTAAACCTATCTTTAATCCCTCTATAATTATTAGAGAAGCTGGATTTGCTTCAGCTATTAGAAAAGACCAAATTGATTTTCAAGTCACAACTATGGGTGAGGACATAGAGTCTAAAGGAGGCGAAGTACGTGGCAACATTTGAAGCCCAAGTAGAAGGATTAACAAGTCTTTCAATAGATGGTAGTAGTGCACCAACACAAACCGAATTGACTCAGTTTTTAACAGATGGCGCCGCAGAAATAATTAACGCAATGCCAAGTAAGTTAAAATTCTTTTGTGCTACAGAAGACACCTTTACAAGCGCAGCGATAGGTAGCGAACCAGAAACACTTGTATCTGGAGAGGTTCTAGCAGTGACTAGAAATGACGGAACTATTGAGCAGCCATGCAGAGAAATTCCTGCAAAACTTAGGGGAAGAGCCTCTGACTCAGATGATATGAATGCTGCAACAGCTACAGACCCTGTTTATTATATTTATAACGGTAAAATAAACGCAATACCAACTTCAGGTAATTGTAAATATTTAGAAGTTAATAATCCTGCGGTAGCATTTGGAGAGTCTAATATTGATAACTTTCCAAATGAATATGAATACCTAGTACCTTTATACGCTTCAGTAAAATCATTACAAAATGCGTTAGGAGCAAAGTCAGGAGATTCAGATATTACCACAGCTCTTACAGCTATTAATACAGAAATAGATGAAACACTTACTATTGCAGATAGTGCTGCTACCGAAATAGGTCTAGCAAATGCAGAAATAGATAAAGCTACAGCTGAAGTTACATTAGCAAATGCAGAGGTTGACTTAATGAATGCAGAAGTAGATTTAGCAAATTCAGAGGTAGACTTGGCTAATACCGAAGTAGATAAAATGGCAGCTGAAGTTGCTTTAGCAAACGCTGAATTAGACGAAGCATTAGTATTAGTTGATTCAGGTGTAGATACAGCTGCAACGGCAATAAATACAGCAGTAGACAGAGTAAACACAGCAGTAGCTTTAGCGAATACACAATTCGATAGTGCAGTAACAGCTAATACAGCAGAAGATGTAGAACTAGCATCTTCCCATGTAAACGCAGGCAATGGATTTTTAAGCGAAGCGCAGGGAAGTCTTGGTGAAGCACAGGGCTATGTAAACGAAGTGTCCGCTAGAGTTAATCAAGTGCAGGCACAAGTATCAGTAGCTCAAGGATTTCTTGGGACAGCTTCTGGTTATGGCAATACGGCTTCAGGATTTGGCTCAACCGCTCAAGGTTATATAGCTACAGCTAATGGCTATGGAAATGTAGCTCAAGGCTACTTAGGCACTGCAAGTGGTTATAATAACACAGCGCAGGGATATATAGCAACTGCTAATGCATATCTTTCGCAAATACAATCAAAGTTAAATATTGCACAAGCCTACGGAAATGAAGCACAAACTAGATTAAATGTAATTAGTACAGAATATAATTGGATGGAAAAGCAACAAGCAAAATTACAAGCTGATTACGACAAAGGTATTCAAATTATGAGGGGTGGGTAATGGCAAAGACTTTAGTTACCTTAAATACTTCACCGTCATTTACCTTAGTTGTTTTAAGTACAACAAATCCAACTTGGTCAGGTGTTGCTTTAAATACATCTCCATCTTGGACTGGTGTTACTTTAAACACATCACCGTCTTGGACGGGTGTTACTTTACCAACATCTGTAACCTTTATAGTTCCGGGCTCTTGGAACGATATGACTGTAAATAATTGGGAAGATGAAACAAGAACATGGAAACAAATAGGGTTGCTAGGAAAGGATTCTGACTAATGGCAGTACACAGTTTAACAGTCAAAAAAATTATATCACGAGTTAGGCAAGCATTTCCAGATGCACCTGAAAATTATATTATGAATCTTGTAAATGAAGCTATTGTTGAACTTGGAAAGTATGCAACAAAAGTTGAGTATGCAAAAGCTACAACAGTAGCAGACCAACAATGGTATACATTAAGTGATAGCAATGCTGGAGTAGAAATTAACAAAGTATTTAGAGTGGACTTTATGGACGCTAGTGGCGATTATGTAAAGATACCACGATTAATAAACAATGAAATACCAACCATGGACATAGACTAATGGCAAGTACATATAAATATCCAGAAGATTACATATCTTGGTTTATCAAAGGTAATCATATAGCGGTGGTAACATTAAAGGGAAATACCGCAGACTCAACGCACGGTAAGTATGGTCAATATAAACCGATTGACGAAGCAGTAACTAACGGAGTACTACTTCATTATTACGCAGAACCTAATGCAGTATCTGCAATAACAGATACACCTGATGTTGATAACGTTTTTCATAATTCCATTATAGATTATGTAAAATCAAGACTGTATCAAGACAAAGCAGGTTCTACAAGAGATGCTAACGTAGCAAATGTTAGTATGAATATGGCAGCAGTTCATGAAGGTAAATGGAATGAAGCTGTTAGAAGACATGGAATGCAAAAAAGAGATAAAACTGGTGGGGATAGACGTATTCTTATGCCAGACTTTACATAAAATTTAGGAAAGAATTATGGCTAACGGAATTAAATACCAAGCACATGAAATATTAAACAAAGTACTTAACTCAGCTGAAACTGGATTACAGGTAGATATTGTAGCTGGTGCAGAATATGCAGAAGATGCAAGTCATACAAGTACTGATACAGGTAATTTTGTATTAGGTGTACGTAATGATACACTAGCAGCTTTAGGAGGAGCGGACGGAGACTATGTAGCATTTCAAATGAATGCAGATGGTGCATTATATGTAGATGTAGCAAATGGTGGAGTATTAGAAAGTGCAGTAGATGGTTTAGAAACATTATTAACTGGCATAGATGCTGATACAGACGCAATTAAAACAGACGCAGCAGCTATCGAAGTATTACTAACTGCGGCTAACGTAGACCACGCAGCAAACGAAGCCTTACTTACTACGATAGATGCAGATACCGATGCTATAAAAACTGACATAGCGGCAATAGAAGTTTTACTAACAGCTGCGAATGTAGACCACGCTGCTAATGAAGTACTACTAACAGGTATTGATGCTGATACAAATGCAATAAAGGTAGACATAGCAGCTTTAGAAGTTCTTTCAACGGCAGCTAATGTTGACCTTGCTGAAATAGAAGTTGCAACAGAGGCATCTCAAGCAGCGTTAGAAAAGATGTTATATGGAACAGCTTTGGCGGTAACAGCAGTAGATGGTGGCTCAGACCATTCTTTAGGAGCAACTTACGAAGCATTTTATATAGGTGTAGGAGGAGATATTAGTTTAGATTGCGCTACAAGTGGTTCTAATATAGTTTTTAGAAACGTTGCAAGTGGACAAATATTACCAGTAAGGGCTACTGTTGTTAATGAATCAGGTACAACAGCTACAAATATTGTAGCACTGAAAGCATAGTATGCCTTTAGGATGGAAAAGAACTGGTCTAAATTTTTTAAGGTCAATCTATGACGTTATGTGGGGAAAGATACAATTAGACTTTGATGAGATTAATGTCAAGTGGGAAGAACACACAGGATAAAATTATAAATAGGAAAAGATTATGGCAGCTTTAGGAGCACAAACAGTAGCATCGAGCTACGAACAATTATTACACACTGATACCGATGGTGGTGGTAACGGCAATACTCTAGTTACTATAAAAGACGGTGATAACGGAACCACATTTGGTTTAAAATTATCAACAAACAAAGTAGAGGTAATACCATCAGCTGCTGACGATGCAAATGCGTTTGAAGTATCAAAGAATGATGGTACTGCTGTATTTACAGTTGATTCATCTAGCCCAGCTGTTTCAATTACTGGCAATACAACAATGACTACTGCTGACAATACAGTTACATTAACACTTACATCAACAGATGCAGATGATAATGTCGGGCCGAAATTACATTTATATAGAAACTCTGGTAGTCCAGCTGCAAA
>VTLG01001137.1_pt1 | contig 17851 bp, 20 predicted proteins | sample 4694571 | NCBI WGS metagenome assembly VTLG01 (sample SAMN12604809, study PRJNA352737) | marine metagenome | biome: ENVO:00000447; feature: ENVO:00000209|ENVO:00000569|ENVO:01000036; material: ENVO:00002151; isolation source: viral sequences binned using virsorter ... | reverse complement strand
ACTTATTTGATCAAACTGAAAGAGAAGGTGATGATATTGATGATTGGAGAATACCTGATTAATAATAAAATAAAAGAAAATGGATAATTTTGATTTAAGAAAATATCTAGCAGAAAACAAACTTACTAATCAAAGTAAGCTAATCTCAGAAGAATTTTTATTTATCAATTCTGATGGTGACCAAGTTTTTAAAGATGAGAAGGGTCTATATTATTTCGATGACTATAAAGGTGAGAAACTTTATTATCACCCCGATTATCCACCAAAGAAAATGAATCTAAAAAGAAAATATTTAGCTGAAGGTAGATTATTAAAAGAAGATAAACCTGCTGGATATTATAATGCTGCTACTATCACTAGTCATAGTGATTACTATGATATCATTATTACTAATAAAGAAGAATTTTTTAAGATACAAAAAGACCCTGATTCATTTATGGGAGAGGAAGCAGAGGAATATTTAATAGATCTTGAACCTGGAATGTATCAAATGATATATTGGAATGATGAGGGTCCTGATTCTATGTCTTTTAATACTAAAGAAGAATTTGTAAAAGAAAGTATTTACAACTATTGGGGAGAAGAGGGATTTATTGAAAATTTTGAAGGACTTGAAGATGAGTTAGAAGCATTATATGATGAGGATAATCCTGATGTGTATTGGAATGCCTTTGGAAAACATATGAACGATAATTTAGATACATATTACGAAATGATAAAAGGTATGATTAATAATTCATACCCAGATGGTGACTCAGCTAGTGGAGTTGTTCTTTTAGTAAATGGTAAGGAAGTTGCTGGAGCTGATAATGGTAGATTGACAAATATGTTTTAATATGAAATATGATTGTAAAATAAATGGATAATGAAAGAAAAAATTTGTATAGCAATTTGTAAAATTACATTTAACAAAGTATGTCTAGGTTGGTGTAATGAAAAATGCTGTAAGTAACATATAGGACAGATTCATAGCCTGTCTGCTCGAAAGAGTTTAAAATATTAGTGGAGCTGTGGCCCAATTTATTTGGAGTCGCAGTTTTTTTTTCGTATATTAATGTATAAATTTGTATTAAATGAATATAGTAATTATTGGAGCAGGAGTAGCAGGAGTTAATGCTGCAACTAAACTAGTAGATAATAATTTTAAAGGTAAAATCACTATTATAGATATGGGTTTAGATCCATACTTAAGACCATATGAAGAAGTAATGACAGGTTACTTAGGTGCAGGTGGTTGGAGCGATGGTAAATTAACTTATTCTACTCAAATTGGAGGACAATTATCTAAATATGTAGGTGAAGAAAAAGCTATGGAGCTTATGAAGCAAGTAGTAGATAATTTTAGTAGATTTCACCCTCACCCAGAACAAATTATATTATCAAATCCAGAGGAAGAACCTGAATTTATTAAACCATACTTTGGTTTAAGATTATTTCCATGTTGGCATATTGGTACTGATTATTTACATGAAATAGGTAAAAGTTGGTATGATTATTTAGTAAGTAAAGGTGTAGAATTTATTTGGGAAACTAAAGTAACAGATATTGATTTTAAAGATCAAATAGTATCTATAGGAGCAGTAGATGAAATGAAATATGATAAACTTATATTTGGTGTAGGTAAATCAGGTATTGATTTTACTTCTGAAATAATGAAAAAATATGATCTACCAACAGAAGAAAAACCAGCTCAAGTAGGTGTTAGATTTGAAGCACCACAAAAGCATTTTCAAAAGTTAATTGATGTTGCTTACGATTTTAAATTATATAGAAAATTAGATAACGTTAGTTTAAGATCATTTTGTACAAATAATAATGCTGCATACGTAGCAGTAGAAGAAACTTATGGAGACCACAGTTATAATGGTCACGCTAAAAAAGATGAGTCATTTAGAAATGATATGACTAATTTTGGTATATTAATGGAAATTAGAGGCATAGATAAACCATTTAAATGGGCTAGAGAGTTAGTAGGTAAAGTCCAAGAAAATAGCACTGGTTTGTTTTATAGTCCTAGTAGAGAACCCTCTATAACATCAGAAGGAGTAGATGTATCAGCTACTAAAATAGAAAATTTAGAAGTAGTTAAAGATGCATTTCAAGGATATTTTAAATACATTGATGATTTTATCAATGATATGAAATTAGTATTTCCTACGTTAAAAGACGATTGGGGAATCTATGTACCTGAGGTAAAATACCTAGCTCCTGAACCATTAGTTAATTATTCAGATTTATCCTTAACTAAATTCCCCGATGTACACTTTGTTGGTGATGCGTTGTCAGCAAGAGGGATTTCGGTATCAGGGGCTCATGGTACATTTGTTGCCGAAAAGATTTTGGAAAAATAGTTTATTTTATGTATATTTAGAACAGAAACATTATGGAAAAATGGGAAGCAAGTAAAAGATTAAAAAAACCGGATGGCACAATAGCTGTTGTTTGGGAAGGAAAATTACATAATTGGGATGGACCTGCTTATATCCCTCAAGGAAATGAGAGAAAAGCAGAATATCATATTTATGGAATTAAATACTCTAAAGAAGAATGGAAAGATAGAAGAAGACAAAGAGAAGGATTGCCATATTATAAAAATCAATCTATGAAATCGAAATTAACAGATTATAGAAATTAATGGAAAAAAGAAAAGTAGTTATAGTAAGTGGTTATTTTAATCCAATACATAAAGGTCATTTAGAATTATTTAAAAAATCACAAGAACATGGTGATTTTCTTATTGTAATTGTAAATTCTGATAAACAAAGAAAATTAAAAGGATCTTTAGAATTTATGGATGAAAATGAAAGATTAATGATAGTACAAGCAATTAAATATGTAGGTCATGCTTTTATTTCGATAGACCAAGATAGAACACAAATTGAATCTTTAAAATATCTACATAAACAATTTGGGTCTATTTGGGACTTACATTTTGTAAATGGAGGAGATCAAAATAATGATACTATCCCAGAGTCCGTGATTTGTAATGAATTAGGTATTACATTGGTGGATGGAGTAGGAGATAAAGTACAATCATCTTCTTGGTTATTAAATAAATAAATATGAAAATAGGTTTATGTGGTACAATGAGTGTAGGTAAAACTACATTAGTTAATTCTTTAAAAGAGATACCAATGTTTAGAAATTATAATTTTGCTACAGAACGTAGTAAATATTTAAATGATTTAGGTATCCCATTAAATACAGATTCTACATTAAAAGGGCAAACAGTATTTTTAGCTGAAAGATGTGCTGAATTAATGAATGATCATATTATTACAGATAGAACTATTATTGATGTTATGGCATTTACTATGAATGCTAAATCAATTCCCCATCAAGATAAAGATATATTTGAACAATATGCTAAAGAATTTCTTAGAGAATATGATTATATATTTTATATTTCTCCTTATGGTTTACCTATAGAAGATAATGGGGTTAGAGAAACTGATGAACATTATAGGGATTTAATAGATTTTACAATTACTACACTTATTAAAAGATATGCACATATGATGGAAAATGTTGAAACTATTAAAGGTACGACAGAAGAACGAATCCATCAAATGTTGCGTGTTATATCATCTTGATATATTTATAATAAAAAACCCTTATTATAATGAAAAAATCTGCATTAAAAGAATTTATTAGAAACCAAATAATTAGTGAATTATCTTTATTAGAACAAGAGGAAGAAGCTAAAACTGCTGAGGATCAAAATAAAAAAAATGAAGAAACAAAAGAATTAATAAAAGCTAAAGAAGAAGAAGTTGAATTAAAAAAACAAGTTGATGACCTTAATAAACAGTTAGGTATTAAAGAAGAAGAAGAAGAAGGACCATCAAGAGCAGATATTAAAAAAACACAAGGGTTAGCTAAAACAAAAGAAGATTTAGCTAGAATTGAAAAAGAAATGAGAACTTTAGCTCGAGATTATTCTAAAGCTGAAGGTATTGAAAAAGAAAAACTTCTAAATATACTAAGAGATAAAACCAAAATCAAAAAAGAATTGGTTAAATTATTAGATAGAGTATAATGGGATCTAAAGAAAGGGTTGTTTATATATTAAAAATATTAGTTCTAATTTGTATATTAGCTTGGTTATTATATACAGATGAAGAGAATTATGTTGATAGTTATAATGCAAAAATAGAAGCATTAGAACAGAAAGTTGATTCTTTACACAGTATTAATGATGATTTAGCCTATAAAATAGATACATTAAATCTTCAAATTTCTTCTTTGGATAAAGAGATAATAAATCAAGATAAATTAATTAAAAACTTAAGAATAAAAACTAATGAAAAAGTTAAAGCTGTCGATACTTTTAACAATGCTGAGCTTTATAAGTTTTTCACAGAGCGCTATAGATACTACATCGATTCGCTTGGAGGAACCAATAGCAAAACTAGTAATTAAAGATCTAATTACTGGGGATGAAGCTAAAGAAGAATTGTCTATAACTGGAAATAAAATCCAATTATTAGAACAAAAAATAGTCTTCAAGGATAGTATTATTTTTAATTTAAATACACAAATAGATAATGTAAGGAGTATTGTAATGACTAAAGATAACCAATTAGGATTATCTCAAGAATTAACAAAAAGATTACAAGCTGATATTAAAAAAGAAAGATTAAAAACAAAATTAGTAGCTGGGGGAGGTGTAGTAGCAGTATTAGCAGCTCTTTATTTATTAAAGTAGAATGTCAGAAATAAAAAAAGTAATAAGATCTGAATACTTAAAGTGTGCTAAAGACCCAGTACATTTTATGAAAAAATATTGTTATATTCAACATCCACAAAGAGGAAGAATTCAATTTAACTTATATCCATTTCAAGAAAAAGTATTAAAGTTATTTAGAGATAATCCTTATTCTATAGTATTAAAATCTAGACAATTAGGTTTATCTACTTTATCAGCTGGTTATTCTTTATGGTTAATGATTTTTCATAAAGATAAAAATATTCTTTGTATAGCAACAAAACAAGAAACAGCTAAAAATATGGTCACAAAGGTAAAATTTATGTTTGAAAATTTACCTTCTTGGTTAAAAGTTGATGCATCAGAAAATAATAAATTAAATTTAAGATTATTTAATGGATCTCAAATCAAAGCAACCTCAGCAAGTAGTGATGCAGGTAGATCAGAAGCAGTATCATTACTATTAATTGATGAGGCAGCATTTATTGATAATATTGGAGAAATTTGGGCATCAGCTCAGCAAACACTAGCTACTGGTGGTGGTTGTATAGCGTTAAGTACACCATATGGTACTGGTAATTGGTTTCATCAAACATGGACAAGAGCAGAGGCATCCGAAAATGAATTTTTACCCATTAAATTACCTTGGTATGTACACCCTGAAAGAGATGAATCATGGAGAAAAAGACAAGATGAATTGTTAGGTGATCCTAGAATGGCTGCTCAAGAATGTGATTGTGATTTTAGTACTTCTGGTGATATAGTTTTTTATCCCGAATATATAGAATATTATGAAAAAACATTTTTAAAAGATCCATTAGAAAGAAGAGGAGCTGATCAAAATCTATGGGTTTGGGAAACACCTGATTACACAAGAAATTATATGGTAGTAGCAGATGTAGCAAGAGGGGATGGAAAAGATTATTCTGCATTTCATGTAATGGATGTAGAAAATAATGTTCAAGTAGCTGAATATAAGGGACAAATTAATACTAAAGATTTTGGACATATTTTAGTTGGCATAGCTACGGAATACAATGAAGCATTATTAGTAATTGAAAATGCTAATATTGGATGGGCAACAATACAAGTAGCTATTGATAGAAATTATTCAAATCTTTATTATTCTCCAAGAGGGGATAGTAATAATGTTAATTCGTATTTTGATAAGTACACAGATACATCAAAAATGGTAGCAGGATTTACTATGTCAACTAGAACTAGACCTATGGTTATAGGTAAATTTCAAGAATATATAGCAGATAAAGGAGTAACATTTCAATCTAAAAGATTATTAGAAGAAATGAGGACATTTATCTGGAGAAATGGAAGACCAGAAGCACAATCAGGTTATAATGATGACTTAGTTATGGCTTTTGGAGTAGCAATGTATATTAGAGATACAGCTTTGAAATTTAGACAAAGAGGTATTGATATTACAAGAAATGCTTTAAATAATATAAAAGTTAACAGATCTGCATATAAAGCAGGTTATTTTTCAAGTGGAGCGGATAATCCTTACCATATAAAAACTAAAGATGGTAAAGAGAACATTGATTGGCTCTTTAAATAATATTTATAATTATAATAATAAATTATGGCTGACAAAAGCGTATTTAGTAGATTAAGAAGATTGTTTTCAACTGACGTAGTAATACGAAATGTAGGTGGAAATCAATTAAAAGTAATAGATAGTGGAAAGATTCAATCAATGGGAGAAATTGAAACAAATTCTCTAATTGATAGATATAATAGGATTTATTCTTCAACGAGTCCATCATCATTGTATGGTGCTCAATTTAATATAAATTACCAATACTTAAGACCTATATTATACTCAGAATATGATGTAATGGATCAAGATGCAATTATTGCTTCTGCTTTAGATATTTTAGCAGATGAATCTACTTTAAAAAATGATATGGGAGAAGTACTTCAAATTAGAAGTGCTAACGAAGATATACAGAAAATTTTGTATAATCTATTTTATGATGTATTAAACATTGAGTTTAATCTTTGGATGTGGATTAGACAAATGTGTAAATATGGTGATTTTTTCTTAAAATTAGAAATAGCTGAAAAATTTGGGGTATATAATGTAATACCTTACACAGCATATCATATTGAAAGAATGGAAGGATTTAATGATGAAAATCCCCATGAAATAAAATATAAGTATGCACCAGATGGTTTAATTAGTTTAAGTTCTGGGATGTTCCCAGTTCCTAACTCAGCAGGCCAAATGGAAGATCCAAGTGGAATTTATTTTGATAACTATGAAATGGCACATTTTAGATTAGTATCAGATGTAAATTATTTACCATATGGAAGAGCTTATATTGAACCAGCTAGAAAATTATTTAAACAATATACTTTAATGGAAGATGCAATGTTAATTCATAGAATTGCACGTGCTCCTGAAAAACGTATTTTTTATATGAATGTAGGTTCTATTCCTCCAAATGAAATAGAAACATTTATGCAAAAAACTATTTCACAATTAAAAAGAACTCCGTTTTTAGATGAAAAAACTGGTGATTATAATTTAAAATATAACATGCAAAACATGTTAGAAGATTTTTATATTCCAATTCGTGGAAATGATACATCAACAAAAATAGAAACAACACCAGGATTAGCTTATGACGGTATTCAAGATGTTGAATATTTAAGAGAAAAATTATTTGCAGCTTTAAAAATTCCTAAAGCATTTTTAGGATATGAAGAAGATATAGAAGGTAAAGCTACATTAGCTGCCCAAGATATTAGGTTTGCTCGTACTATAGAAAGATTACAAAGAATAGTACTATCAGAATTAAACAAAATTGCATTAGTTCATTTATATACTCAAGGGTATACAGATGAAACATTAACTAATTTTTCACTTCAATTAAATAGTCCATCTATTGTATTAGAACAAGAAAAAATAGAATTATTAAAAGGAAAGACTGAATTAGCAGGTCAATTATTAGAACAAGGTTTAGTACCATCTGATTGGATTTATGATAATGTTTATCAATTTAGTGAAGATCAATATGAAGAATATAGAGATTTAAGTAGAGAAGATGCTAAACGTAAATTTAGATTAGCACAAATAGAAGCAGAAGGTAATGATCCAGTCAAAACTGGTAAATCTTACGGTACCCCACATGATTTAGCTTCATTATATGGAAAAGGTAGAATGTATACTAACCCAGGTGATGTACCAAAACCAGAGGAATACGCGGCTGATGATCCTAAATTAGGAAGACCAAAAGTTTCTAATACAAAACGTAATACTCAAGATGATAACTTTGGAAAAGATAGATTAGGGGTTAAAAGAATGAAAGACACAGATAAAAATGATTCTGATTCTATTAAACCTAAATTTCAAGGTGGCAGTCCATTAGCTCTTGAAGATGCTAGAACAGCTTATTATAAAAATCTAGATGTCTTTAAAGCTTTAAAGAAGAAAAATTTAATATTTGAAAAAGATAATACTGAATCTAAACTATTAGATGAAAATCAATTAAAGAAGTAAATTTTTTTTCATATTTATAAATAAATATATTTTTTGATGAAAATAAAACATTCGAAGTATAAAAATACTGGTGTTCTTTTTGAATTATTAGTGCGCCAAATTACATCAGATACACTCAAAGGTGCAAATTCTCCAGCAATTGATATTTTAAAAAAATATTTTGTAAAAACTTCATTAGGTAGAGAATATAAGTTGTATGAGTCTATAATGAAATCTAAAGTTTTAAATGAAGGTAGAGCTAATGCTATAGTTAGTACTATTTTAGAAAATTCTAAAAAGTTTAGTAGATCTTCTTTAAGAAAACAAAAATATAATTTAATCAATGAAATCAGAAAACATTATGATTTAGATGTTTTCTTTGGTTCGAAAATAAAAAATTATAAGGAATTAGCAGCTTTATATACTTTAATTGAAAGTTATAATACAGAACAAAGTACTAGTCCTGATCAATTAATTAATAATAAAGTTACTTTATTAGAATATTTAACTAAAAAAGAAGTTAAGGTTGATGATGTAAAAGAAGATGTATTAAAAGAATTTGACAATTATGATAAAGATACTAGAATTTTAACTCATAAAATTTTACTAGAAAAATTTAATGATAAGTATCAAGATTTATCTAAAGAACAAAAACAAGTACTTAAAGAATATATTAATTCCGTTGATTCAACTCCATCATTAAGAAGTTTTTATAATTCAAAAATTAATGAATTAAAAGAACTACTTTTAAAAGAATCAAAAAATATAAAAGATAAAGCTACTCAGATTAAAATAACTGAAGTATCTAAATTTTTAACTGAATTAAAGAAAACAGATAAAGTAGGAGACGATAATTTAGTTGATTTGTTACGTTATTATGAATTAGTTAAAGAAATTAAAGTAGCAAATGCCATACAAATATAAACTTACTGAAATGTCAAAAACTGCTTCTCCAGAAGAAGCAGCTAAAGAATTAAGAAGACCCCAAGATTGGTTTGAAATTGGAAAGGTTACTTATAGTGATGATGGTCAAAGAAAATCTACAGTAACAGGTATTGATGATGAAACAGGAACAATTTCATGGAAAATTGAACAATTACCTGGATTTGACAAATTAGGTGAAGAATTAAATGATGTACTAGATACTGCTAAAAGAGTATTTCAAAAAACTAAAGGAGATGTTAAATGGAGAGAGATATATGAAGAAATACGTGATATAAGAAATAAAGTTAGAACTCATTTAAGAAACGAATACCCAGACGAATTTAAAAGAATGCGTAGGTTAAATATTATGGAGGATGATGTTGAAGAAATATCAACTTCTGGTGCTGCTGGTGCTTATAATACCCCTTATGCTTTCGTTAGAAAACCAATAAGACCCAAAGGTAAAAAGAAAAAAAATAAATCTAAGTATAGAATGAAAATGCCATCAGGTTTAGTAAGTACTTTAGGTTATACAATGAATGAAAGAATTGATTATGATGAAGCTTTAACATTAAGAGGAATGTTAGCTGATTATGAAAAACAAAGAGAGCAAATGTTTAGAGACATGGAAAATGATCCTTCCGTTGAACCAGAAGGAGGCCCTGTTGCTAATAGATATGGAAATGAATTAAATAGACTTACTGATAAAATTGATAAAGTTAGAAAACAACTTTATGATTATGACATGAATGAAGGTACTTGTGGGTATGATAGAGATGTAAATGGTAAAAAATTAAAAGGACCAGGAGGATTAGGTGAAGATCTTGATGAAAGTCGATATACTAAAATTAGAGATTATTATAAAAAGATAGATAAATTAAAACAGAGTTCACAAAAAGAGTACGAAAAAAGAAAAGAAGCTGAAAAAATAAAAGAAAATAAACAAAACCCAGGCGCAACATTAGGTCCAGGACCAGCTGCAGGACCTGATGGAGTAACAGATAACGCATATACAAAACAATTTAAATATCGTTTAGTCCCTAAAAATAAGGATGGAACTTACGTACAAAAGGGTTCAGGAATGATAGTTAAGAAATTATTTTAATATGTATAAATATACGCTAGTAGAGCAAGACGAAAAAATTGAAAAGTTTCACAAAGAAAGAATTGAAGCTTTTGATAATTTAGAAGCAAGACTAGATAATGTAAAAAAATTATTACGTCAAGGTAAAATTGAGACGATTAAACATTATAGAAATAATCCAAATGATTTTTCTGTAATTATTGGAACAGATTTAATTGGCGATTATTTTAACGATATAGAAACTTTATTAAAAAACGATTAATATGAGCAAATCACCAGAAAAATTACATGAAGAATTAACTAAAAAGTTAGTTACTGAAAATTATGTTGATTTAAAACCAATAAATAAAATTGAGTCTACTGCTAAGGAACCATTTTGGAAAAATTTTGAAAAATTCTTAGCTGAAGGAGATTCACTTAACCCTATTGTAAATACTGAAGAAAAAGTAAATACAAAAGAAGAGGATGAAAAAATTAAAAATAATGAAGGAAAATTTACTATGGAAACTAAAGAAACTGGAACATATAAAGTTTCTAAATCTGTAGAAAATATTGAATCCCACAATTATGATTATGATCCTAAAGTAGAAAATATAAATAATGTTAATGCTCAAGAATTATTAAATGGAGTTCAGTGTGAAATCAATTATAATAAAGAATTAACTTTAGATGAAGCTAAAGAAATAGCTATTAAAAATTTAGCAAAAGATCCATTACATTATGTAAAAGAAGGTCAATTTGGTATTAAAGGTTTAGGATATGAAGAACAAAAAATATCAGAAAATGATGGTGAAAATTATGGAGGTAGTGGATATAGTGAAAAAGTAAAAGATACTGATAACGCTATGCAAGTAGTAAAAGAATCAAAAGAAGAAAGTTGTTGTCCAAAAGAACAAATTAATGAGCAATTAGGTGGAATCGTAACATCAGGTAATCCACATTCATTAGCAGCTATGTCAGGTGAAGTAATTAGAAATATGATGGCTGAAAAAGAAGAAAAAGAATTACCTATGGATGAAGCAGAAGATGAAGGAACTGCTGTATCATATTCTGATACCTATGCTACTATGGAAGCTGAAAAAAGACCAGATTATCCAGATGTTGATAAAGATGGTGATAGAGAAGAATCAATGGAAAAAGCTCTTAAAGATAAAGAAAGTAAAAAAAGAATGAAAAAAGAAAATATTGAAACTAAATTAGCCGAAATAGGTAAAGCTGGTGACATTACAAAAATGGAAGCTCAATTAGAATTTTTAACTAATCATATAACTGAAAAAGAAGAAAGAGTTAATTCAATTAATGAAGATGATAATTTAAAAGAATTAGTTGATAAAAAGAAAATGAAAGACATGCAAAGAGAAATTAAGCTTTTAGAAAAAAGAAAAAGCAAAATGGAGAAAATGTATGAAAAAATGTCTGGTAAGTCATTTTCAATGGAATCAATTATTAACGAGAATGAACCAGTAGAGATTCCAAATTCTATAATGGTTAAGATTAATTCTAAAGTTATTGATGTAAAATCTGCATCACAAGCTATGTTAGATTTTTATGAGCAAATGAAAGAAAAAGAAAATATCGATTTTTCTAACAACGCAAAATTTAAAATTGCATTAGATAACTTTGAAAAATTAGCACAAGCAGAAGTAGAAGCAGAAGATGAGTAAACAACTTTTAATAGAAACTCATACATTTCATATTTCTCCGTCTCAACTAAATGAAAATGTTAACAAGGAGAATGGCAATTTAATTGTCGAAGGTATCCTCGCTACAGCAGAAGTTAAAAATGGGAACGGACGTTATTACGCAAAAGATTTATGGAATAGAGAAATGGATAAATACAAAGATCTTGTCGACCAGAGAAGATCAATGGGAGAACTAGACCATCCAGAATCTACAGTTATAAATTTAAAAAATGTATCTCATTTAATAAATGATTTTTGGTGGGATGGAGATAATGTAATGGGTAAAATAGAAATTTTACCAACCCCATCAGGAAATATACTTAAAGAACTTATAAAAAATGGAGTATCAGTAGGTGTTTCATCTAGAGGTATGGGTTCATTAGAACCAAATGGTTCTGTAATGGAAGTACAAGATGATTTTGAGTTATTATGTTGGGATTTTGTATCTACTCCTTCCAACCCAGGTTCTTATATGCATGTTTTAAAAGAAGGTAAAGAACAAATTACTTTTGATTATACAAAGGTAAACCAAATTCTACACGAAATACTTTGTTCTAAAGGAAATTGCCCTATTTTTTAATTTTCCAAAATATTCATATACGTATAACCGTAATACACCATCTCTTATATGGTGTCAGTTAATTAATAATTCCTATTGCGATTCATAATAATCGTATTTCACAAACTTAAATTTTGAGATTATGGCAAACAAAGATTTGTTAAAAGAAGCAATTGCTGACGCTAAAGCCGTTAAGGAAGTAGCAATAGCAAATGCAAAACTTGCTCTTGAAGAAGCCTTCACACCTCATCTTAAGTCTATGTTATCTGCTAAGTTAGAAGAAATGGATAAAGAAGACGACAAAAAAGTCGACGAGTACGGATCCATGAAAAAATACGAAGAAGATGATGTACAAAAAGAAGAGAAAGAAGACAAGGACAAGATGGACGAAATTAATCTTGACGAATTGCTAGCTGAACTCGATGAAGAAATGTCTGATGCAGACAAAAAGAAAATCGATAGAGAAGCAGACGCTATCCGTGACGACGCTGATCAAATCTCTAAATTAGCTAAAGATGCAGGGGAAGACGCTGAAGACATCAAAGACAAAGTCGAAGATGATAAAGCGATTGACGCTGTAAGAGATGACATGGATCAAATTTCTAAACTAGCAAAAGATGCTGGTGAAGATGCGAAAGATGTTAAAGTATCTGAAGAAATCAATGAAGATGAAAGAACAGATGCTGAAGAAGAAGGCTATTTAGACGGTATGAAAGACGAAAAAGAAGACATGGAAGACGAAGACGTTGATCTAGAAGATATGTCAGAAGACGATCTTAAAGGATTCATTGAAGATGTCATTAAAGACATGGTCGGAGATGGAACCATAGAGGCAGGCGAAGAATTTGTTGAAGATGAAGTTGAAGTCGAAGATGATGAAATCGAAATTGAGGATGAAGAATCAGTAGATGTTGATGTTGAAATTGACGAAGCTAAACGTGGAAGAAAAGAACCTATGACTAAAAAAGAAAAGGCAGAAGGTGATGACCGCGACTATGACAATCCAGCAGAAGAAGCTACTGAAGAAGATAGATTAAAAGAAGCATTAGCTCAAGTAAATGAGTTAAAAGCTGAACTTAATGAAGTTAATATCTTAAATTCTAAACTTCTTTATTCAAATAAGATTTTTAAGTCGAAAAACTTGACTGAAGACAAAAAAGTAAAAGTGCTTAAAGCATTTGACAAAGCGTCAACAGTAAAAGAAGCAAAAGTTATTTTTGAAACATTAAACGAAGGATTAGTATCAAAATCTACTCCTAAATTTAATAAGATAAAAGGCAGTGCTTCAAAAGCGACAGGTATAGTATCTGAAGCTAAAAAACCAATAATTGAATCGAATGATGTTTATAACAGAATGAGACAATTAGCGGGATTAATTTAAAATAATTTTATAACCCTTTTAAACTTAAAAAAATGAGCTTAAATTCTTTATTAGAAAGCGCGAACCCATATCACTCAATGCAGAGTGACGCTGCTAAATTAGCAACAAAATGGGAAAAAACAGGTTTATTAGAAGGTTTAGGTGGCGCTCACAAAAATAATATGGGTGTTATTCTTGAAAACCAAGCTAAACAACTTGTTGTTGAGCAGAGTTCTACAGGTGGAGGCGCAGCTTCTTCTGGTACATTTTCTTCACAAACTAGTGTGAATATAGGTGGTCAGTGGGCAGGTGTTGCATTACCATTAGTTAGAAAAGTCTTCGGACAAATTGCTGCTCAAGAATTCGTTTCTGTTCAACCAATGAATTTACCTTCTGGTCTAGTATTTTATCTAGATTTCCAGTATGGAAGTGCTAAAACTCCATTCGCAGCAGGTAGTTCCCTTTATGGTGACAAAAACGCAATAGACAACCCGTTTGGTAATACAAACGAAGGTGGTCTTTATGGATCAGGTAGATTTGGATATTCTGTTCAAAACACTGAATCTAAAGTAGAACAAACAGGATTAGTTGCAGAAGATGCAACTTGGGACGAAGTAAATTTCAACAGTACTTACTCAGCCTCTGTTGCTGCAGGTCAGTATTGGGCTTTATCCGTACCTACTTCATCACTTGCTTATGGTGATTTTGAAGGTGTCAAAGGATTCAATATATTTACAGGTTCACTTACGGCTGCTGTTATTACAGGATCTGACGGAACAGTTCCTGGTGCACAATTATCAGAATTTACTGATTATGATGGTGGTGCTAATGTAAAGTTCGTTGTATCAAAATCTAAATTTGGTGAAGGTGGTAATGCTGCTACAGCATCTGTATGGGTAAATTACCAATTACAGCCAACTGACCAATATAGAGGTGATTTTGAAGCAGGTAACTCACAGCCTAACTCATATAATGATGAGGATCAAGACTGCTGCCCAGACCAAGTTATTCCAGAAATCAACATTCAGATGCAATCATCTGCTATCGTTGCTAAAACTAGAAAACTTAAAGCTGTTTGGACACCTGAGTTCGCTCAAGATCTTAACGCTTACCATGCACTAGATGCTGAAGCTGAATTAACTTCAATCTTAAGTGAGTACATTTCATTAGAAATTGACTTAGAAATCTTAAGTATGTTAATTGATTCTGCTGCTGCAGGAACAGAAAATTGGTCAGCTGTTAACAACCAAGCAATTACTGGAACTGGTGCTGCTATAGTACAATCAGATCTAGGATTCTATAATAGCCAAGGACAATGGTTCCAAACTTTAGGAACTAAAATCCAAAAGCTAAGTAACATTATTCATCAGAAAACTCTTAGAGGTGGTGCTAACTTTATGGTAGTATCTCCAACAGTTGCTACTATCCTAGAATCAATTCCAGGATTTGCTAGTAATTCTGATGGTAGTGCTGATAAAATGACATATGCATTTGGAGTACAAAAAGTTGGTGCTCTTAATGATCGTCAGAAAGTTTACAAAAACCCTTACATGACTGCTAACACAATCCTTTTAGGATTTAGAGGTTCTCAGTTCCTTGAAAGTGGTGCTGTATTCGCTCCTTACATTCCGTTAATAATGACTCCACTTGTATACGATCCAGATACGTTCGTACCAAGAAAAGGTCTATTAACTAGATACGCTAAGAAAATGGTTAGACCAGAATTCTATGGTATCATTAATGTTGCTGGATTAAATACTTTATAATTAGTAGTTTAATACAGAGATAATTAAAGCCCGGTTTTTACCGGGCTTTTTTTATTCTTTGGTATTAGACAAATTAATTTAATATTTATAATAAAAATAACTTATGGCAACTTGTAACCCTACTGGTTCTTTAACAGTAATTATTAATGAAAGCATAGAATTACCTAATGGTAATATCGAAACTGCAATAAATAGAAAAGTCATCCCAGATGTATGTCAGTTAGTAAGAAGAATAGATACAATTTCTTCAAAATGGGAAAACACAGGAGTTGAATTATTAAGATTTGTTGATGATGAATCATCACAAGTAGCAGGTTCATTCGTTAGAGATACCGTTAAATACATGAGATTTACAAATTTAGATGATAATAATTATGTATCTATTTATTTAATCCAGGATAGTCCAGATGCTCAATCTCCTAATACTGGTAATGAAGGAAGTGGTGATGAAGGTGTATTTAAATTAGATCCTGGTAAATCATTAATGTTTTCAAATGCACAATTTGAGAGTACTAATTATTATGATTATGTAGTTGAAGGTTATGTTGATATACAATATTTTAATAATTTTGCTTCTTTATATAGTGTAAAAGCAAAAGCTAATAACCAAGATGTAAGAATAGAGTACCTTGTAGGTTCTTCTTAATATTTATAATAAAATTAAAAAAATAAAATAAAATGGCGTTAACATTTAGAACAGGTTCAGATGGAAAAGGTTCAGCCTTAACAATAAATGAATTAGATAATAACTTTAGATATTTTACAGGTTCACATTCTGTTAGTGGATCTTTTGAAGTAACAGGTAGTACAATAATATCAGGATCATTATTCATAAGTAGTAGTAATACTAGTTCAATCATTTTTGATAATCTTTCAACAACACAACCTACTTTATCTGGTTCTTTATGGCTATCGGGTAGTAGTGCTGCTCACCCAAGTTCATCATATTTAATGATATTTAATCCATAATATAGATATTTATCAAATAAAAAAATAAGACCTCAATTTGGGGTCTTTTTTTTCATATTTATAATAAAATATTTTACTATGAATGTTCCAATTTATGATGGTGATCCAATCTGGAATCCAAATGCTGTACCTTTTGGATTCTATAATAATGATGTTGATTTTCAAGTTGATTGTGTAAAAGTAGCTAAATTTGTTACTACACGATTAGGATACCCATTAATGGATGTAGAACTCCAATCTGGTTCTATTTTTACTGCTTTTGAAGAAGCTATAACTACTTACGGAAATGAATTATGGGCTTATCTTATTAGAGAAAATACCCTTGATCTTATTGGTTTACCATATGAAAATTTAGTATTAAATGAAGTTATTGTTTCTCCTAATTTTGAAACAATAGTTAGATTATCAGAACAATATGGTGAAGAAGCTGGAGTAGGAGGTAATGTTCCTTGGTATAAAGGAAGTATACCATTATCATCTAGTGTTCAAGATTATGATTTAAAAGTTTGGGCTAAAGATCAGGGAATAACAGGTAGTATTGAAGTTAAAAGAGTTTTTTATCAAGATCCAGTTCCAGCTTCTGCTTTATATCTTAATCCTTATGATAGTTTTGGATTTGGTGGAGCTTTAGCAGCAGGAATACTTGGTGTTGGTGGATTTGGTGATGGAGTTGGTTATTTAATGATGCCATTAAATTATGACATGCAAGTTATTCAACAAATTGAAATGAATGAAATGGTAAGAATGTCTAATTATTCATTTGAAATGCATGATAATGTATTAAGGATATTTCCAATACCAGGAACTTATGATAATAGGGGTACTGGTACAGATTGTGGTAATCTTTGGTTTGAATATATAAAAAGAAATGATAGAATAAGTAGTAGTGTTGACCCAGCTTGTGGAGAAATAACTAATGTATCAAATATGCCATATCAAAATCCAATTTATAGGTTAATCAACTCAGTTGGTAGACAATGGATTTTTGAATACACTTTAGCTTTATGTAAAGAAATATTAGGATACGTTAGAGGTAAATATGGTACGGTACCAATACCAAATGCAGATATGTCTTTAAATCAAGCAGATTTATTGGCCGCTGCAACAGCAGAAAAAACTGCATTATTGGAAAGATTAAGAGCTTACTTTGATGAAACATCTCGTGCTTCTATGTTAGAAAGAAGAGTAAAAGAACAAGATAGTGTTCTTAGAGAATTAGATCAAGTACCTCGAGTAATTTATATAGGATAGTATGGCAATGTTCGCAAGGCAGAGAGATGTCTCTCTGATAAGACATATT
>VTLG01012427.1_pt1 | contig 17856 bp, 9 predicted proteins | sample 4694571 | NCBI WGS metagenome assembly VTLG01 (sample SAMN12604809, study PRJNA352737) | marine metagenome | biome: ENVO:00000447; feature: ENVO:00000209|ENVO:00000569|ENVO:01000036; material: ENVO:00002151; isolation source: viral sequences binned using virsorter ... | reverse complement strand
CTGATGGTCAGTGGGGTACTGATTATCTAATGAGAGTTAGAGAAGATGGTAATTCAGACTTTTCACAACTAGTAGGAAAAACTATTACTGGTGCATCTAGTGGTGCAACAGCTGTTGTTCAAGGTGTTACTAAATTTATCTATGGTGCAGATGTTATTGCAGAATTAAATTTAGATCGTGGAACAATTGTAGGAACTTTCGACTCTGGTTCTGCTTCTTTACTATTAATGGAAAGTGGTGAACATTTAGTTACTGAGGGTGAAGTAGGACAAAATGTTCGTGAAGAGGGATCGCTTGGAGAATTAGTTACTGGTGTTTCTAATACTTTAGACCTTGAAATTACTGCAAGAGTTGTCGGTATCACAAATAGTATTAGTCTTTCTAGTCGAGGACAGTATTATAGAGTTAATGATTCTATTCATTTTTCAATAGATCAAGATGTTTCGGTTGGCGTCAAAGGTGAAGTAAGAAGTGTTGGAACTGGTGGTGTAACTGGTGTATATGTTGAAAATGGTGGTACTGGATATACCATGTCTGATGTTGTTACCTTTGATAATTCTAATACAAATGGTGTTGGTGCAAATGCAAAGATAACTGCACTTGGTGGTTATGTTTCTATGGAAGGTATTACCTATCCAGACAATATAGTTTTGGAAGGTTCTGAATCTCATAATAAATTAATTATTGAAGATACTGACCATGAAGTTTATGAACTACTTCAAGAACAACAATTAGGCGATAATGATAATTTTCTTTTAGAAAATGGCCACAGAATTATTTTAGAAACTGCAACATTTGATCCAGATATTTTTCTACTAGAAGATGGTGGCGATATTCTTTTAGAAGATGGTGATGATATTCTTTTAGAAAGTTCGCCTCTTACAAATACAATAGGTAGTTCTATTAGAAATGTTTATGTTACAGGTTATGGTAATTCTTATACAACCTTACCATCCGTTTCAATAACATCTTCTACTGGTTCTAATGCAACTGTTCTTGCAACAACCACAGATGGTATTGGAAGAATATTAGAAATATTAATTAAGGATTATGGTGTAGGATATAAACGCCCACCTACCATAACTTTTAATAAAAATGTAATTGTTAAAAATGTTACAGGAACATTTGAAAAGGGTGATGTAATAACATCTTTTGATGGTAGTGTTATATCATATGATAGTACAAGACAAATATTAGAAATACAATCTGAACTAGAACATTTTACTGATGGTGATTCTATTGTTACAGCTAATGGTTCTGCAACTGCTCATCAATGTGTTCATGCAAAAGCATCTGCAACCAATGGTGCAATCGTAGTTTCTAATGGAGATTTTACTGGATTAAGAGGACAACTTAACGAAGAACAAATGAAGATTCAAGATTCTAGATTTTATCAAGATTATTCTTATGTTGTGAAAGTTGGTGAATCTATTAACACTTGGAGAGATAGTATTAAAAGATCAGTTCACCCTGCTGGGTGGAATGTATTCGGTGAAGTATCTATTGCAACAACCCTTGCACAGGCACAACTTCATTCTATGAAGATACGAAATCCAGCCGCTGGTGATGTTATTGATTTTACTTCTGATACTACAACATACTCACCAGAACTTGCATCTACATTAAGAACACTATTTTCTTCAAGGTTCAGAAGAAGATTGGGTACTGCTGATGATGGTACAACATTAAATACAACAAATCCAATGAGTGCTACAGAATTTGAGGACATTTGGGCCACAGACTCTGCAAATAACAAACTTGATCTTGATAATAAACGTGAAAGAACTTTTAGTACTGAATTTGAATTTGAAATTGCAGTGGGTGGTGGGTCTGTAGGAAAATTTAGTCCAACATTAGATCTTCTTCCTAAGTATGCGTTTTCACAACCACCAACTGGAACAGGTGTTTCAATTCCTCATTATCCAGGCTTAGTTCGTACTGTAAGACTTGATGAAACAAATAAAAGTGCATATTATACTATTGGACAGTTTGCACAGTTTAAGATTAATGAAGTAAGTGACTCAAATGGAAACATACCAGAAACTGCAAAAAGTGTTAAAACAAATGTTCAACCGCCTGGCGAAATTATTTTGATAAGAACTGGTTCAGTAACATTTGATAGTACATCTAATACTATAGATGATACCAGTAGAACATTTGATGATTTGTAATATAAATAAGAGGAAACCTTTGGAGAAATTCTAAAATGGCAAAACAAGTAATAGGAATAGGTAATGCAGCCAATGATGGAAGTGGAGATCCATTAAGAACTGCTGGTGATAAAATAAACGATAACTTCAATGAATTTTATACTAAAATTGGAGATGGAACAAATTTATATCCTTTGACATTTCCAAATGCAAATGCTACTGTCTTAACAACCTCTAATGTAGATGTAGGTACAACTACAACATCAAGTTCAGATGCAGATCATGTTTTAGTAAATGATGGTGGTGTTTTGAAAAAGATTACTCCAGCTAATCTTGGAATAGGTAGTGCTTATACATTATTAGTACAAGAAGAAGGTACTAATACATCTGCAACTGGTGCTACTACTTTAAACTTTGTAGGTGCTGGGGTTACTGCGTCTGGAACTGGTGTAACAAAAACTTTAACTATACCAGGCGGATCTGGTATAAATGTGCAAGATGAAGGTAGTGCATTAAGTACTGCTGGAACTACTTTTAATTTTGTAGGTTCTGGTGTAACTGCAACTGGAACTGGTGCAACAAAAACCATAACTATTCCTGGCGGCGCTTCACAAAATGTATTTGATAAAGTTGCAGTAAGTGGACAAACTAATGTAGTAGCAGATAGTGCATCTGATACTCTTACTTTTGTTGCTGGTACTAATGTTACAATTACTACAGACGCTAATGCTGATAGTGTTACAATTAATTCTACTGGAAGTACAGATTTAAACAGTTTATCTGCTGGTGCAGTTAATACTCAAAATGATAGTATTGGATTTATTGATGCAGATGATAGTAATAACAGTAAAAAAGAATCAATTGTTGATTTTCTAACTGCTATTGCTGGTACTGGTGTTACTGTAAGTTCTGGTCAATTGACAGCAGCTACTGGTACATTATCAAATGTTGTAGAAGATACCACGCCTCAACTTGGTGGCGACTTAGATGTAAACGGCAAAACAATTATGCATACTTTTAACATAACTGCAAGTGGATCGAACCATTATGTTTTTGCTGATACTGGTGGTATTTGGTTTCCAACAGCAGAAAATGATCCGACCTTGTATTTAAGAAGAGGTGAACAATATAAATTTAATAATATTTCTGGTGCTCACCCAATCAGAATACAATCAACACAACCAAACAATACTAACACTACTGGAACAGCATATAGTACTGGTGTAACAAATAATGCTGGAAATGGTGCAGTTATATTTAAAGTACCAATGAGTGCGCCTGCAACACTTTACTATCAATGCACATCTCATCCACTTATGAATGGTACAATTAATATAATTTAATAGGAGCAAAAAATGGCTATAGACACTATAGGAACAAAATCTAGTGCAGCTGCATCTGGAAGAGGTTTGTCCGAAGCAATAGAAAAAATAGATTTTGGTGCATGGACAATAACTGAAAGTGGTGGTAATATTTTATTTGCACATAATGGTGCAACTAAGATTACACTTACTTCTGGTGGTAATATAGATTTTGGAAACTGGACTATTAACGAAAGTGGAAATGGATTGTTTTTTGCTCATAGTGGTTCAAACAAAATAAAAATGGACTCAAGTGGAAACATTGATATGTCTGGTGATGTAAATTCAAATGACAGTTCAATAACTTAATAAGGTAACAAATGTCCTTTAAAATTAATAATACTGATGTAATAAATGATTCTAGGAATGTTCCTAGTACAGTTCCTAGTGTTACAGGGTTAACTAATTTTACTGTACCTAATGGTTCAACTGCACAAAGACCAGTTGGTTCTACTGGAAAAATCTTTTACGATACAACTATTAATCAACTTCTTATTCATGATGGTATTAATTGGAATACTGCTCATGAATTAAATACAGGTGATAATATATTTGATATACGAAGTTATACAGGAACTGCAAATACTCAAACAATTTCTACTGGTGGTGTAGATTTAACCAAAGGTGGTTTAATCATAATAAAAAAATATCATTATGACACTAGTGGCCCAAATACTTGGAGTAATCAATCTCAAGAAGGAGCTTGGTGGATAGATACTGAAAGGGGCGTTTCATCTTTTTTAAATAGTGCTGTAGATAATGTAGAAAATAATTATGCAAGTTATTGGAACAATGGATTTGGAGTTAGATCTATTTCTACAACTGGATGGGAACTGGGGGGTGGTTCTGGTAGTAATAACACTGGGTTTAATGAAACAGATAAGGCATATATGTCATATGTGTTTAGAAAGGCTCCAAGATTTTTTGATGTACAAAAAGGAACTACAGATTCAAATGGTCATATAACTTTTAATCATGACTTGGGTGTAACGCCAGGCATGGTGATACTTAAATCAAGAACAGATATGGCTAGTAGTGGTGGTGATCATTGGTATGTTTATCATAGAGGCGCTGGATTTAGTGGTACTCCTGCTGATCAAGTTTATCAATTTATAGATACTGGTAATGGTTACGTTACAAATAGTTCTGGTAAATTTTGGACAGCTATTAATTCTACTACTTTCACAGCAGAAATAACTGGATATGATTCTGGCAGAGATGTAGTTGCTTACTTTTTTGCACACAATGATAATGATGGAGTTTTTGGAAATTCTGCAAATGAAGATTTTATAAAATGTGGTTCTTATAATGGAAATGGAGTTACAGACACAGTAATTGATCTTGGATTTGAACCAGGCTGGATAATGGTAAGAAAAATGGGTCGTGTAGATACTGGTGGTAATTTGCAATGGACAAATAGTGATGATACTTGGAGAGTGGTTGATTTTATTCGTGGATTTTCTCATACAGGAAATCATTGGTTTGGACTTGGTGATACTACTACTTATGAAAATCATGGTAATTTATCTACCAGTAACAATGGTCGGTCTGATATAGCACCAATGCCAAATGGTTTTATGTTGGATGATGGTATTACCTTTAATCAAGCACCTAACAATGGAACTGAACCTTACAAGTATATTTACGTTGCAATTCGCAGAACACCAATAGCTGTACCTACTGATAAAAATAAAATAATTCATATCGGTCAACATAATACTGGTGTAACATCTGATAGAACAACTCCTATGTTAACAACTGGATTTCCACCAGATTTTAATTTAAATATGTTATATACTACTGGAACAACAATTCCAAGAACTAGAATTACTGATCGTGTAAGAGGGTTTGGTGGAGATAATACACCAAAATTAACTACTCATAGTCAGACAGGAACGTATCCGTATGCAGAACAAGTTGCTGGTGCATTAACGCCAGGCTGTTGGTATGGTGATATAATGACAGGGTTTTATGCAAAAGCATCAGCAGTAATTCCAAGTGCATATTCAACTAATGTTTCTGTTTCTTTAAGAAGAGGAACAGGATTTTTTGACATTGTTCCATACTTAGGAAATAAACTTGGTGATAATAATAACTCAACTATAGGAATAACTGTAAAGCATAATTTAGGCGTAGTGCCAGAAATGATATGGATAAAACAAAGAGATGCAGATAATCAAACCAGAGGTAATACACAATTTGTTTATCAAAATTGGGCTGTGTATCATAAAGATCTTACAGACTCTTCTCATAACTATATGATACTAAATTATGATTATGCAGAAATAACTACTCCAACAAATCCTTCAATGTGGGATAGTGCAGATCCAACTTCTACAGAATTTACATTATCAAATTATAATACTGGTAGTGCAATTTCATCATTTGTTAATCAATCAGATAATTCTACTTCACCAACATATCATGGTCAATTTATAGCTTATCTTTTTGCAACTTTATCTGGTATGAGTAAAGTCGGAAGTTTTAGTCATACTAATGGATCATCAACTGATGTTGATTGTGGATTTGGAAGTACTGCAAGATTTGTAATGGTTAAGAGTAAAGGTGTTGGAGATTGGTATGTATGGGATAGTGTTAGAGGAATTAATGCAGGGGCGGATAGTTATGTAACTATAAATACTCATGCAGACCCAATAACAAATACTGATTGGATAGATTCTCTCTCTACAGGGTTTCAAATGTCTAGTGGATTTGCAACTGGAAATTATATTTTTTATGCATTAGCTTAAAGGAATAAATCAAAATGGCATACAAGATTAGTGATACTAGTGTAATAGATGATAACAGAGAATTAACTGCTGTTAGTGTAACTCCATCTACAAATTTAGTTGTACCTTATGGAACAACTGCAAATAGACCAGCTGGTGCAGTAGGTAAATTATATTTTGATACTGACTTAGGAAAACTTTTAGTTCACAATGGAACAACATGGGTTGAAAGTTCTACCTCTGGTGGAATTGGTGGTGACTTTGCACTTCATGGTTCAAAATATCTTATGCCTCGAAATATGGGTGCTGATTTAGATAATAATAATCCAAGTTATCGTATTACTAATTATATGCCTTTCAATAATATGGTTCAAAATATTTCTTGGGCACAACATAGTGCCCACACATCTGGATTTACTGGTTCATGGGATTGCTTTGTAAAACTCAAAACTATGCCGTATGAAGTAGAATTAATGAGTGGTGGCTTACATGGTGGAACTGGACAATGGCCTAATTTTTTAGCTACTACTTTTACTGGTGGTTCAGCTGGAGTAAACGATATAAAAGTTGGTCAATTTCAACCTCATGCAACTTTAGCATTGGATAATAGTGCTGTTTGTTTTAATACTGGTGGTGCTGCTGCCCCAGGCCAAGGAGATTTTAAAATACAAAGTTGGTTATTTGATAGTAACTTTCCAAATCAAACTTTTTTTATGCAAGGGCCTCAAGGAGCAGGCCCAAATATAACTGGTGGTTATGGTATTTACAAATATAGTGATACTCAATATGTTACTTTTACTAACACCAATGTAATTTCAGCTGCAACTGAATGGAATGGCACTACAGGGTCTTTTGGAAAAATTAATCTTAGATGTTATAATCCAAATAACGTAATAGAAGGTCAATCACAAACCAGTACTGGGGCAGATCCAGTTTGGCATAAAGATTATGAGTGTTTAAATAATGCTAATCAAGCACAAACATATGGACAAGCTAGAGGAATGGTTTATGGTGTATTTAAAAGTGCTACACCTAATCACCTTACTGTGATGTATACAAATACTAAGGGTTTAAACAATGTGTCTTATCAACAAACTAGTACTGGAACTCCAACTCCATGTATACGAATATTTGATGTTGATATGAGTAGTGGAGCAGTTATTCCAGATTCAACAACAAAACATTTAGAATTTAGACCAACAACTACTAATACTCCACCTGGCGGTGGATCTGCATCTTCTCTTTTACCATCAGGTCATAGTTTTACTGTCTGTGAATGTTCTACTCATGTTACCATGATAACATGGGGTAATGCTACTGGGTCAACATCTGCCTCTTATGCATTTTGGATTTGGGATAAGGCCAATAGAGATCTTAGAGTTTTTAAACCAGAAATTTATGATAATATTCCTTTTAACAGCGGCGGTCTTAACAGTGTAAGTAATACTAACAGATTATGGATGAATCATTTTAAAATGAATGATAAAATATATTTGGCAACCTGTGCTCAAGGAAATAGTCATGCTACCCATGAAGGTGTTTATATATATGAAACATCAGCAACTGCAGCTACTCCATATATGCAAGTATATAATAATACTAATGATAATCAAGCTATGAACGCATCACCCTCACAGTTCCAATCTTTTAGACCATTATTTTCAACAAGCACTATGACATTTCAACATGATCTTTATATTGAACCTAACACTTTAGGATATCAAAATTCTACTTCAGCGGTTAATTGGAGTGGTCATAATTCTACAACTGGATGGCCAATATATAGTAGTTCCAGATCTTTCGATACAACAGCACTTACTATAAATCCAGAAACAAGTAAAACTCTTATTCAAAATACCTTTAGTGGTATTACATCTGGAAATTGGTCTAGTAGTCACACTATAACGTATCTTACAAATCCACAAAAACAAGCAGATGGTACTTCAACATGGTCAGATGCAAATGCTACTGGAATTAGAAATGAATGGTCTTATAATATGATGACAAGAAAATTCTTTGGTGGGGTTTCATCATAAGGTGTATAAATAATACTATAATAGGAAAAAAACAATGGCAGCAATTATAACCGAAAAATTTAGATTACACAATGCAGAACAATTCAAGGAATCGTTTACTGAAGCATCTGCATCTAATTATTATTTGTTTGTAGGAAAGTCAAGTCCTTTTACTACAACCACAAAGTATTCTGATACTGAAAGTACAGGGGGTACTGACGCATCTCCACCCAATCCACATGATAGGGTAATAGAAGAAAACTACAAATGGGATTCTATGTTAGCTGCCAAAAAAATAACATCTACAGATGTTATGCCTGTTATCCCTCGTAGAAATTATTCACAAGTAACTTTTGATATGTATGAACATGATGTTACAGCAACAAATCCAACAACAAGTGGTGCAAGTAATATTTACGATAGTACATTTTATTTTGTCACAGATGAATATAAAGTTTATAAAGTTTTGGATAATGATGGGGGTGCAATTATTAATGATACTAATGCACCAACTTCTACAAGTTCTGCACCATTTTTTCATGGTAGATATTATTTACAATATATGTACACACTACAAACAATAGATACCATAAAGTTTTTGACTACAGATTTTATTGCAGTTAGAAATGATGCAACTGTAACAACTGATGTTACAACTGCATCTGGTGATTCAGCACCATTTCATGGTGCTCCCATACAGGTTGTAAGGGTAACTGCTGTTGGGGCTTCTCTTCCAAATGGAGATTATTATACTAAAGTTAATGGTGATGGAACTGGTGCAATTGTAAAAATTAAGGTTGCTAATAGTGGTATAGTTAAATTTGGAGAAGCAGGAACACTTATGCACGCTGGGGGAAGTGGTTATACTTTTGGTACAATTGATCTTACAAAATGTTATAATAATGCTGGTTTATCTGGAACAGTAGTAAATTTATCTGGTGGTGGTGCAGCCGTTCACCCAATCATATCTCCAAGAATTGGTCATGGACATGATCCAGTTTCAGAGTTAGGTGGTCATTATGTTATGATGAACGCAAGATTGGAACAAACAGAAAGTGGTGACTTTACAGTTGCAAACGATTTTAGAGAAGTCGGTATTGTTGTTGATCCACATAATGCAGGCACTACGACAGTTTCTAGTGTGGCACAAGTAAGAATGACGTATGCATTAAAGTTAGAAAATATAACTGGTGATTTTGAAGTAGATGAAAAAATAACACAATCATCAACTGATGCAACTGGAAGAGTTGTTGAATGGGATGCTACGAGATCTGTATTATATTATTTACAAGAACAATGGGAAAATTATGGTATAAGTTCTGATAATTCAAATAGTGCTTATCAGACCAAAGTTTTATTTAATGGTGCTAATCAAATAACAGGCGCTCAAAGTAATGCAACTGCGACACCTAAAGCTACTGCTGATGGAACTGATGATGCAGCTGCAAATAATGGTGATGCAACTATGGCAAGTGGTTTAAGTTTTACAGATGGATATGCTGTACCAGAACTAGAACATGATAGTGGAAATATAATCTATGTAGAAAATCGTAGACCAATTTCAAGAGCATCAGACCAAACAGAAGATATAAAAATAGTTATAGAATTTTAAAACTAGGAATTTGATTTAATGGCTACAAATTTTAACGTAAACCCATACTATGATGATTATGACTCATCAAAGAATTTTCACAGAGTTTTATTTCGTCCTGCTTATTCAGTACAAGCTCGTGAATTAACACAATTACAAACCATACTACAAAATCAAATTACTAAATTTGGTAATCATATTTTTCAAAATGGTTCTATGGTCATACCAGGCGATATTAACTTTGATTTAAAGTATGATTACATAAAAGTTAATTCTGCACATAATACATTAGAAGTTGAAACATACAGAACAAGTTTTTTAAATAAAATTATTACTGGTGGAACAACTGGTGTAAAAGCAAAAGTTATTGGTACAGTTGCAGCTACAAGTTCAACATCAACCACATCTGCTGATCCTTTAACTCTTTATATTAAATATGAGGATAGTGGTACAAATAATGAAACACTTACATTTTCTGCAAGTGAGGTTGTAACATCAGTAAATGCAGATAATACTAAAGTAAAAAATCCAAGTTTAACAGAAGATCAAACAATTGAATTAAGTGCAACTATACAATCAACTGATACTCCAGTTGGTACTGGTTCTGCTGTATTAGTTCATGCTGGTGTTTATTTTATCAATGGTCACTTTGTTTCCAATACAGAACAAGTTATTCTTTTAGATAAGTATACAAATTTACCTTCTTATCGTATAGGATTTAATGTTGCAGAATCTTTTGCTACACCAGAAGAAGATACCAGTTTATTAGATAATGCAACTGGATCATCTAATGTAAATGCACCAGGCGCCCATAGATTTAAAATTGCATTAACACTTACAAAGAAAGCTTTAACTGCAACTGATGATACTAACTTTGTTGAGTTGGGAAGAATCAATGGTGGTAAGATAGAGTCATATAAGAAAAATGCAGATTATTCAGAATTACAACATACACTTGCAAGAAGAACATATGACGAAAGTGGTAACTATGAAGTAAGACCATTTTTAACAGAAGTTCGTGAACATTTAAAAGATGGATCGAATAGAGGTATCTATCCACTTGCAGATGGTGGAAATACAAATAAACTTGTTTTCGCAGTAGAGCCAGGCAAGGCTTATGTAGATGGTTATGAAGTAGAAACCATGACAACACAGTTTATCAAAGCAGATAAACCAAGAACTTTTGATCGTGTAGAAGATAGAACAATACAAACACCCATAGGTAATTATGTTCTTATAACAAATATATCTGGTTTACCAGATATAAGCACATTTGAAACACTTAATTTGCGTGATCAAACTATAGGAGATACTAGTAGTAATACAGTTATCGGAACTGCAAGAGTAAGATTTTTCATTTTGCATGATGGTGCTTATAGTGCAAATCCAACATTCAAACTTGGTCTTTTTGATATCAAAATGAATGCTGGAAAAGACTTTGCAAGAGATGTTAAGTCTATAAATGATCATGCTAGTATAGGTGGTTCTGGTAGTGACTTTGAGGCTGATATAAAACCAACATTTGTTGCCATATCTGGTGTTGGTACTGGTACAAATAGTGCTACTGGTGTTGAAGGTACTCAAGGTTCTGTTTTTACTCAGCAATTAAAAGTAAAAGATAGATTAATTGCAAAAATTGCTGGTGTGGAAACTGATGTTGGAAGAATAAGTAGTATTACTGATAATGACAGTTTAGTTTTATCTGCAAATGCTTCATCCACATTTACTGATGCAACTATAGGTAGATTTTCTTCACAAATATTTAGACCAGACCAAAAACTTTTAGTGTTTCCTACAAACTTTCGTAGAGTAAGAAAGGTTCGTGGAGATACAGTATCTGCTCCAGATGATGCATTATCAACAAGTTATTCAGCAAGAAAAATATTTACACAACAAACAGTTTCAAGTAATAAAGCAACTTTTACTACAGGTTTTGCGACAGAACTTTTTAGAAGTGGTGCAAATGTAAATGATTTTACAGTAATTGTTACTACAAAAGGAAGTGGTAGTTCTAATAATAAAGGAGATATTATACAATTAACATCTTCTGATATAAATGTTTCATCTAATTCACAATCAGTAGAAATTTTAAATCAAACTAATGGTGATGGTTTAACACTAGTTGCAACTATTGATAAAAGTGGTTCTTCCGCTGATGAAAGACCAAAAACATTAAATAGTGCATCACATACTGTAACTACACAAGTTGCAGCTCAAAACACAGAAATTAAATTAGGTAAATCAGATGGTTTAAAATTAACATCTGTAAAGATGGCTGCAGATTTCAGTACTAATGCAACAGCATCAGATCCAGATATTACAAGTAGATTTACTTTTGATGGTGGACAAAGAGATGCATTTTATGATCTTGCAAGAATAAATCTTAAGCCTGGTCAACCAGCTCCAACTGGAAGATTACTTATTACTTTTGATCACTTTTCTCATGGTGTTGGTGATTACTTTTCTGTAGACTCTTATTCAACTTTAGATTATGAAGATATACCATCATATACATCTACACAAGGAAAAGGAAGAAGATTAGAATTAAGAAACTGTTTAGATTTTAGACCAACAATAGATGATGCTGGTACTGCGTTTGTTACTGGTTCACAGTTGCCTAAGTTTGGAACAAACGCAGAGGCAGACTTTTCATATTATCTAGGAAGAAGAGATTTAGTTTTTATAGATAGATTGGGTAGGTTTGATGTTCTACAAGGTGTACCATCTACTAATCCAGAAAAACCACAAGAACCAGAAAATGGTATGGTTTTATTTGAGGTTTCTTATGAACCATATGTAGTAGACTTAAAAGAGGTTACTCATAAAAAATTAGATAATCGAAGATATACCATGAGAGATATTGGTAAGTTAAATAAAAGATTATCTAATTTAGAATACTATACATCTCTTAATCTTTTAGAAAAAGAAACAGCTGATCTTGCAATTAAAGATTCAGATGGACTTGATAGATTAAAGAATGGATTTATCGTAGATAACTTTTCTGGACATATAGTAGGTGACTTTATAAATCCAGATTATAAAAATTCTATAGACATGAAGAAGAGAGAATTAAGGTCTAAGGCATTTAGTGATAATGTTGGTATGATAGAATCAGTAACAACCAATGCGGCTAGAACTTCTTCAAATTATAAAGTACATGATAATGGTATCATAACATTACCATATACAGAGGTATCTCATATGGAACAACCATATGCATCAGATAGTTTTGATGTAAATCCATATAAGGTTGCTCCTTTTAATGGTAAAGTTGTTCTTGTACCATATTCTGATGATTGGAATGATGTAACAAGAAGGCCTGATATTGTTGTAAATGATGACAATAACTTTGATGCGATTAAAGAAATCGCAGACGAAACTGGTGTAACAGGAATTGTATGGGAAAGTTGGCAAGATAATTGGTTTGGTTCTCCTGTATCTACTGGAACTGAAACTTTAGGATCTTTCCAATCTTCTACAGTTGAGGATGTAACTGGTGGAACGCTTACTACTACTACAGAAACAACTCAAACTAGAGAAGTATTTTCACAAACTGTAGGACAAGTTCGTTCTGGTATAGAAACAACATTAACATCTACAGTTGAAAGTCATAATATGGGGGATAGAATTGTAGGTATTTCAATGATACCTTATATGCGTTCTAGACCAGTAAGTATTTCAATTCAAAATATGAAACCTAATGCAAGATTGTATGGTTTCTTTGATAATGAAGATGTTACTACTTTCATAAAACAAGCAGATACATTTAATTTAACAGGAACAAATATAGAGTTAAGTCCAAATCAATTAGAAACGCCTGGTGCAGCTGCAGCTACTGACTCTGGAAGAATTTGGGATGGTGATACTGATGCAGTACAAGCTTTTGGTTATGGTGATATTATTAGAAACTCAACACATACTGCAACATCTATTTCTGGTATTACCTTTACATCTGCTGATCCTTTTTCTGCAAATGTTACATTAAATAGTGTAAGTGGTATTTCTCCAGGCCATCAGGTTCAATTAAGTGGTATTGCTGGTGCTACAGAATTAAATTTTTCTGTTTCAAGAAAAAATAACTATGTTGTAACTGCTGTATCTAGTAATACTATCACTATTCAATCTATAGGTGGCTCAAGTGTAAAGTTAGGTGTTGGTTCTGGTTCTGGTATATCTGGATATAGTAGTGGTGGAAGTTGTCAAAGACTTCAGGCATCTGGTCATGTCGCAACTCAAGGGCCAGGAACGTCATCTGCAAGAGATGTTTTCATAACAAATATTCTTGGTGGATTTGCGCCAGGCGAAATTGTTAATGGAACTATTGCAAAAATTTCTGATGGTACAGTTAATACCACAATGACAATTGCATCAATTAATGGTGCAGCTGCTGGAACTGCTCCTACAATGAAAACAAATACAAGTAGTTTGATTACTAATGCAAATGGTCAATTCTGTGGTGTTTATTATATACCGAATACAGAAGAAGTAAGATTTAGAACAGGTGAACGTGTACTAAGATTAATTGACAATCTTAATAATAAAGTTGAAATAGGTCTTTATTCAACTAAGGGTGAACAAACATATTATGCAACTGGTATTGCAGAAGAAAGAGAACAAACTATTCTTAATATCAGAAAAGCACAATTTCAAAGAGATTATAAAGAAGAAGAAAGAGAAGTTAATAGGACAGTACTTGGTGCAGTTCAAACAAGTACTAGACCAATTGCATCTGCATTTGTTGCTGATCCACCACCGCCTCCTCCTCCACCACCACAAAGTCATGATCCTCTTGCCCAAACTTTCTTAATGGAAGGTGAAGAAGGTGGATTTATAACTAGTGTGGATTTATGGTTTAGTTATGTTGGAACAAGACCAGTAACAGTTCAAATATGTGATACTGTAGATGGTGGATTTCCATCTAATAAATTTATGACAGAGGTAACATTAGAACCAGACCAAATTAATGCTTCAGTTGATGCATCAGTTCCAACTCGATTTACTTTTCCATCACCTTTATACTTGAAAGATGATTTGTATTACGCAATTTTAATTAAGGTTGATGAGCCTGGAACAAGAGTTTTCTTTGCTGAGTTAGGTGAAGATAACTTAACTGATAATAGAACAATATCTACTAATCCAAACACAGGTACATTATTCTTGTCACAAAATGGTCAAGCATGGACACCACACCAGACTCGTGATGTTAAGTTTACTTTATATCGTGCTGATTTTGCAACATCAGCTGCTGGAACACCGACTTTTATTAATAGTACAATACCAGCAGATACTTTACAAGAAAATCCTTTCCAAACTAATACTGGAACAAATAAGGTTAGAGTTCATCATAAAAATCATGGAATGACAGCAGGAGATAAAGTTAAAATATCAAATGTTGCAGATGGATTTTATGGTGCAGACTCAACAAGTAATGGTATATCTGGAGATGCACTAAATGGAACACATACAATTAGTGGTGCAGATAATGATAGTTATATAATTACTATTACTAATAATACGACTAATATACCTGGCACACTATCTGCTTTAAAGTCTACTTTTAGTGGGGGTACTGGTGTTACTGCAACAAGAAATCTTGCAGCTGATATTGTTCAACTTGCAGTATCAGAAATAAAAGTACCAGGCACAAATATTACATATTCATGGACAGGAATGGACACAGGATATAATAAACAAATAGCAAGATCAATAACAGAAAATAGAAGTTATTATCCAGCAAATAGACAGATTGTTGCATCAGAGGTAAATCAAGATACTCAATTAGATGGTGGTAGAACTAATAATGCAATATCTGGAACTTCTGCAAATGTTACTGCAACAATGACTTCATCAAGTTCATTTTTGACACCTGTATTAGATGCAGAAAGATTTTCTTTGTGTCTAACATCAAATAAAATTTCTAATTATGCAAGGTCAACATTTAATGATACTGACTTAGATGATAGAATAGCAGTAAGTTCCTCAAGTAATTTTAGTTTTACTACAACTGGATTATCGTCATCTAATGCAACTGTAAAAGGTCAACTTGCAACATTAGATATTGGTAAAGATATTACTGTTAGTGGTTCTACTACTACAGCTGCAAATAATACAACATATAAAGTATTAAGTGTTGCAGAAGATGGAAGTACAGTAACACTTTCTCCAACACCAAATACTGCTGAAACAGCAAATAGTTCGGTTATTACTCAACACGAAAGATATCTTGATGGTATTGCACCAACTGGAACGTCAAATTCATCTAATTACATGACAAAGAGATTTAGTTTAGCAAATCCATCAACTGCATTAAAAGTATTATTTGATGCAAATAGACCAAGCCCATCAACAATAAATGTATACTATAAGATTGTTGAAGAAGGTGATACAAGAGATTTTGATAAGATACCTTATACACTTGCAACTATAGATAGTGGAGATTCACCAGATGATAGTGAAAACTCATTTAAAGAAAGAGAATATACAATTAATGATTTAAACTCTTTTTCATCTGCAGCTATTAAAATAGAAATGAAATCAACAAATACAGTACAAGTACCAAGACTTAAAAATCTAAGAATATTAGCATTGGCGGTATAAAATGGATAGAATAAAAGTAGAGGGATATAAAGAACTTGTAAGAGAAACATCTAGTGGTGCAATCATTAATACAAGTCGTTCATCATATCATACATATATGGAAACTATGAAGAAAAAGAAAATAGAAAAAGATCAACTGAGGGATGCAGTAAGAGAAATTAATACATTAAAAAGTGAAATGCATGAAATTAAATCTCTCATATTAAAATTAGTGGATAAAGAATAATGGCAGATCGTAACGCACCAGCCTCGTTTACCTTTGAAGAGTGGAGAGTAGAATTTAATCAACTTGCAACTGATGTAGGTGATATTGGTAATCTTCCAAATGTAGGTGGTAATAATCCTACAGATATTATTGAGGCATTAACACAACTTAATTCTGGAATAACTATTTCAGATGGATCAAATACACAAGCACTTCAAGCTGGTACTACTCTTACAGTAAATGGAACTGCTAATGAAATAGAGGCAACTGTTTCTGCAACTGATACTTTAACGATAGGACTTCCCAATGATGTAACAATAAGTGGTGATTTGACAGTAAATGGAAATATAAGTGGTGCTGGTGTTGCAAATCAAGGGTTTGCAATTGCAATGTCAGTTGCACTTGGTTAGTGAATATAAATAGGATAAAAGGAACAGAAAACAATGGCAAATAATTTTAAAAATGCTTTTGCAACAAATGTAAGTATAAGTAGTGCATCACCTACTGATGTGTATACATCAGCCACAGGTGGTAGTGGTGTTAATTCTATTTTAATAGAACTTGATATTGCAAACACAGGTAGTAGTGCAGTTACTGTTACAGTTCTTATAAGAGATACATCAGCATCTGCATCATACCATGTTGTAAAAAATGCACCAGTACCAGTGGGATCAACATTGAAAGTTGTTTCTGGACAAAAGATAGTTTTAAATGCAGACGATAAAGTACAAGTTTATGCAACAGCCAATACAGTAGATGTGGTTGCATCAATACTAGAGGGTGTCACATAATGTCAGATAGTTACATTGGAGTTCCATTTGTAAATAGAGTTTCGCCAAACTTTTTAAAGGAAGATTTTAATGGATCAAATCTTTCTACAGTAAATGGTCATACAAACTCTTATGAATTGACTACTGAAGTTCCTGGCGCTAATGCAGAAAATCTTATGGTAGTAATAGATAATGTTATTCAACAACCAGATGTTGCATATGTTATTAGAACAAATGCGTCTAATCAACCAAAGATATTAAATTTTCAAGGTGCTCTTCCATCTACTGCATCAATTTATGTAATTCATAGAGGAATTGGTAGTTTTACAATGAAACCACCAACTGGTTCTGTAGGTGCAGATGAACTTGCAACAAATTTAACATCTTTTACTACAGATGTATTTACAGGAAATGGTTCAGCTACTGCATACACTTTAT
>VTLG01010620.1_pt1 | contig 17856 bp, 35 predicted proteins | sample 4694571 | NCBI WGS metagenome assembly VTLG01 (sample SAMN12604809, study PRJNA352737) | marine metagenome | biome: ENVO:00000447; feature: ENVO:00000209|ENVO:00000569|ENVO:01000036; material: ENVO:00002151; isolation source: viral sequences binned using virsorter ... | reverse complement strand
TATACTTCTTACCATTAGGTGTATCTATCCCTACATCAAACGCTGTATTTGGTTCACTAGGTTCGACAAACATCTCTCGTACCCATTGTGATCCTACATTGCCTGGATTACCTGTTGCTCTCATATAGACAGGTATATCTTTATCAACGGATCTTAAAGAAGATCTTAAAAAATTATATATATCTGGCGAAGGATATTGTGGAAGTTCGTCTATTCCTATCCATGTGTATGATTGACCTTGGTAACGTAAAACGTCTGTCATGTTCTCTGCGTAACCAAACTCTATCTTTGCTCCCGAAGGGAATCGCCACTCTTTTTCTTGTTCTCTCCATTTTGCATTAGGAAATGCTTTCGAGTATAATAACTGAGACTTCTGTATCAGGTCTCTCAACTCTGGCATTGTCCTCCTCACTAGGAGTGCTCTATGATTTGCATATGTGCAATATCGAAGCGGATCGACTAGCATCGCATATGATTTACCACCGCCTCTTGCTCCACCATAAAATACCTCTCTTTCAGAGGCTGCAAGAAATTCTGTCTGTGGACCTGAGTTAGGTTTAAAGATAACTTCTTGATTGTCTATGTGCTGTTGCACATTTTTAGGAGCACTCTCGATTATGTCCTCTGTAAGTAGCTGTGTGTCCTTTCCTATTAATGCTTTATCAATAGTTAACAGTTTCTTTTTTGTATTTTCTGCAGACATCTTAGCAGAACGTAGTGTTTGTTCCGCCTTTGCAACTTTCTTACGAGTGCGTGCTAGAATCTGTTTGACTGACTTCTTGGCTTTCTGCTGTACTATCCGTTTCGGTTTCGGTGGTGCTATTTCTTGCGAGTCTTTTTCTAAGTCCGACATGTGATATGTATCTTCCTGTTTTTCTATGTAGCCATTGTGCAGTCTCTCTTAGTGAACAAGTCTTTGAATATTCTCTTGCTTGTCTAAGAGCATCTAATTCTTCTCTCACAGGTTCTAGATAGTTTGGATCCTGTGACTGTTTAAAACCAAATGGAATCGTTCTTGCTCTCTTTTTAATTTTTGTTGATTCCACTTAACCTTTTCTACCATCAAAAAACATATTTTTATCTAGATCAATCAGCATTTCAATAAGCTCTTCTTTCTGATAATCATTAGGATTTATTTCTGGTAGTTCTGATTGTCTTAAATAATCTCTTAAAGTTTTTAAACCTTTATTATCAATTCTAATTCTTCTTGCAACTTTAATATTTTCTCCTGTAGGTTTTTTACCTTTAGGGTGTTCGTTAGCATACGTTAAACTATTTTTGTCTATCTTCATCTTTTTTATTACTATCTTTTGCTGGTAGTATAAATATTCCATGCATAGCTTTCATATTTATATCTAATTGATCTTTTTTTACAATTCCTACCCTATCTAACAAAGAGTTAGCAGCTGCTAGACGAATATTAGAGTGTGGTGTGGTCCCGTCTTCGTCTAGTAGGTCTGTTAACCGAGTAGCTGCTTTGGCAGAGTGTGTAGATAAGTGAGTCTCCGCTAATTCTGTTATCTCTTTTTTGAGATTTCTAATTACTTTAGGATAACTATGCTCCGAGTACCCTGCTATTCTTGCGGCTTCTCGTGGATTTCCTTTTGCTTCTCCGAACAATACGTCTAGAAACTTCTCTTGCATATCTGTTAAGTTTCTTTTGTGAGTTTTCGTTATAGAAGAATCCATGTTTTGCATTAATTATCTCCATTATTTCCTTAAAAGGAAGTTTTTTTGTTTTTTCTATGTCTAGATCTAGCATAAATTGTATATTATTCGTGATGACCCCTTTTGTTCTACTGAATTGTGCGTGTATGTGTGTCCTTTGAATAATATATCTTTCTATTATAGTGCTTATATTCAATTTTGTCAAGTATTTTTTTTAAATAATTAGATCTGCGACATTATTGTCCTAGACAAAATTGGTAACAGGGTGTATAATGTTCATAGGAACCACCAGGGGGGCCTTTACATATATACCATAGCTATTTATACATTCCCCCTAGGGGTATTCCAGGGAATATTGTCGGAATATTTAGCCCTAAAATGTAGCCCGATAGTGGTTTACATGGACCTTGGGTATTTTCTGGTGACTGGGTATATACATATACAGGTAGTGGGGTGGCACCCTGCATACCCCTTGTGTTTTCTGGGTTTAACTTTTGTTTTTTATTTAATGTAAATCTGGGTTGCCCTAAAATTTCCCTAGTATTTTTTTGGTTTCCACTTGTGGGGGTCTTAGGTGTGATAAAATTTTGTACCTATAGCACCCCTTGTTAATCACTAAATTAATTTTTAGTACAGACAAAAAAAAACCCCAGATAATTAGTCTGGGGTTTAATTTATTTTAATTTAAAATAACTTTGTATGGTTAGCAGTCTGGTTATTATTTAACTTGCTTTTTTAACTTTGGTTTTATTAGGGGCGTTTTTAATTTCATCTTTAACGCCTCTAATTTCATTTTTAAGATCAACTTGATTTTTAGTGTGAGCATTTAACCACTTGTTGCACTCGGTCACTAAAAAACTAATTAATGTTTTACTCTTAGCACTTGATACTTGAAAAGGCTTAACAGCGTTATAGTCATCAAATATTAAGTTTGTTGCTCTTGTTATGGCTTGATCAAATGGTGATTTTTTACCATTACCATCACCACCAGTTCTCTTATACCATGCTCTGCAAACCCTTGTTAGTTCACTAAAATTTAATGCAATTTCACCAACATTATCTTTATTTAATGGCTCACACTCTTTATTTACAAAAGCACCATCAACATAAACTTTTGATTTGTTTGCACCTGTAAAATAAGAATTATTTTTATTTTTTAAAATATCCTTATTTAAACTTACAGCATTTATACTAATACAAACAAAATTAGACATTGCATCTCTTAAAGCGTCTAACTTAGGTTTATTGTCTTTATCATTTGATTTCCATTTAACGCCCAAAAAATTAGTCATAAAAGTATCTCTTAAATATTTTAAGTGATAGTTTTCGACTTTGTTTAATTGGTTTAAATTTTTAAAGTCTGATACATAACTTTCCTTATTTGGTTGATTGCTATTTATATCAACTAAAAAATCAAATTTTTTAGACTTTTCAACCTCTAATAATTGAGTGACTAATGTTAATCTAGCGTTGCTATCTTTACGAACACCACTAGCAATATCATTAATATTGTCAGTTATTAAAGTTTTTAGGTTTTTATTAATTGTAGTCATATTATTTCCTTTATAGGTTATGACCACTAACCAATACAAAATTATTCACAATTTAAAATAGCTAAGTAATTTTTTTAAAATATCCCGAATTAACAACTTTTAAATTAATTACTAATAAAAGTTATATATCCATTAATTTTATAAATCAAATCATAATTAATATAACTTAGTGAATATTCACTATTTTAAATAAGCATTGATTTATATGGCTTTTTAATACCCCTATGGCAGAGTGTCGCATCTAGTTATTAATTAGAATCATTCTATTATGCAGTTTTTGCATACCCCATTTGACCTATGCAATTAATAGTTGTAATATTAAGAATAATAACAATTAAAAAAAGAGAGGTTAAAATGTCAGATCAATATCAAGATGAAATATTAAAAGATATTTCAAAAAATATAAAAGACATAAAACAAGAATTAGTCACTAAAAATAAAATTGATAGTATTAATCTTGTTTTTAATTTGGCTAGTAATGACACCTTTAAACAATTTACTGAAGATGAAATTGCAAAAGTAATGCCAAAATTTAATAAAATACTAAATGCAATTCATAAAAATATATATGACAATTAATCTAGTTATATATTCTGGAATAGCCCTCATAATTTTGGGGGCTATTCTTTATGGTGTATTTAATCTAATAAGAAGACACCACAAAAAACAAATTAATAATCATATATTTGAGATATTAAGACCAAAGCCGAAGATCAAAAAATAATCTAATCTTACCAACCACACAAGCAGGGAGATGGCGAAAGTTTCAAACTCGCTTGACATACATATCTTGTTGTAATACCATAATCGTATTAGCAACAAAGGAGAAAGTATGAAAGCTATAATGTATGTGATGTCAATATGGTTAATGCTTGGAATATTAATTAGTTTCGTTGCTTAACCATAGGATATAGTATGAGTGATAATCACTAGACCCCTTGTGTCAGCTTGACGCAGGGGGTTTTTTTTTGTAATATGTATAAATAAACAAAGGAGAAAACTATGACAGACCAGACAGATAGATTGATTGAGGAAGTACAATCAAAAAACAAAGCTGAAAACTATGAGAGAGAGAACACTATCAAGCTACATACACTACAAGATATATGGAATGAAACTAATCAGCTTGATAATATTACAGAACACATGATGAGAAAATTTAAAAGTATCTTATCAAGATAACCGACTTTTTTAGCTCTCTCTTTAAAAAAGATAACCCCCTCTGTGCTTGACACATTGGGGGTTTTTTTATATACTGATTACATTATGAAAACAAAAATAAAAATGACTAAAAAACAATTAAAAGCATACGAAGAACATTACAAACAAGTGCGAAAGTCTTTTAGACAAATGGATAAAATATGTAAAAGATTTAATATTAGCCGAGTAGAATTTATAAAGAAAGCATTATTATGATGACAAAAAAAGATTACATAGCAATAGCTACTATATTAAATAAATATAGTGACGCAGAACATATGATACTATTAAAACTTTGCCAATACTTTAAGGAAGATAATCCTAATTTTGATGCAGATAAATTTTTAGATATGGTAGCAGGAACAGATGAAAATAATACCATATAAACAGCATAATCATATAGGGTATTGTGTATATTTTTTATATGATAAGAATGAGATTGTATATATTGGATATACCTTTAATCTAGGTAAGAGATTAGGCGAACATAGTCAATGGATAAATAGCAGAGAGAATCACAGAAATGAATTAATTAAAAAACAATTCACACACTATTCTATTATTCCAATGAATAATGGAAAGAAAGCTAGAGAATTAGAAAGTAAATTAATTAAGAAACATCAACCAAAGTATAATAAAAATAATTATTATCGGTGGGTATCTACTGGTAAAAAATATGTATGCTACAAACAAGATAGAGTTTGTGGTATGCCTCAAACAAAACCTAAAAGAACTATTTATACCATAATGTATTGGAGAAAATGTAAAAAGAATAGACATTGGAATTATAAAAAATGACAAACCTAGCAAGACAAGTAAAATTAAAAATAAAAAAGTTTGATGAACTTATGATTAAGCTTAAAACAAAATATTTAGACGAATCGACTATCTATTCAGATATAAATAAACTAGACGAGAAAGTACAAGAAATAGCAAAGCTAGTTGACAATAACATAGATTAATGATATAACATAGGTACTCAACAAGGAGTACATATATGTCAGATAATAAACCTATGGTTGATACTTCATGGGAATTGAAGTGGCGAAGAACATTAAGAAAGAAACTTCTTAATTGTTTGGTACTGATAGAGAATCAAGGCAAACCTACGCAAGACTTAATGTATGAGTTAAGGAAAGCGAAAGAGGCTTTGACCTATTGGAATAGTGATACTGCATTGTGGGAAAAACATCAAATGATTATTCCGACTACTGCACCTATACCACAGACCGAACTTCAAGATGCAGAGGTACAACCTATCAATACTGATTGACATATTCAATCTAGTATGTTATAACTAAAGGGTAGTCAGCGAGAGTTGACTGCCCTTTTTTGTTTATCTCGCTGGAGTACGAAAAAGGGAGAGTATGTGATTGACTAATCTTCAATGATGTTCAAGCAATGCGAAATGTTCTGGGTAGTTTGCCAACTATCGTTATCTTGGTGCATACTCTCGCACAATCAATCAACAAGGAGTACATATGACACAAGTCAATATAGAAGTAGGAAAGGTTTCCGACCTACTATATGATTTGATGACTCAAACAAAAGCCAAAAAGTTTCGTGCAGGTTTTATTAAAACCAATGGCGAATACCGAGTAGGCAAGTTTGATTTATTAAATCGTTCAACTTGGAAACAAACTGATGGTACTATGTATAAACGCAAGGGTAAGAAAAGAACTACTGACCCTGACGAGTACATACTAGCACATGACCTAGACAAAAAAGCACCACGAAACATATCTGTTAAGAGATTGAAGTGGTTTAGTGTAGGCAAAAAAGTCTATAAAATCAATCGTTTAGAGGTAAATGATGATATTACTATCGTGATGTTTGATAAGGTAAAATTTACTGCTCTAAAAACTTTAATGACTAAAGGAGATATCAATGAGTGAGTATGAGTTTAATAGAATAATTAAAAAAATATATTCTGATTTTAAAAAAAAGTATCCAGAGGAATATAAAAGACAAGTAGAGATACAGAAAAAAGCAGATGAAGAATTTTTTAATAGGCTAAAAGCAGAAAGGAGTAATGATGAGTGAATGGTGTCAAAATAAAAAATGTCCCGAAAAGAAAACCCAGAATCAGATTCGTGGTACTAAAGGTGCAAAGTATTATCAATCTAATAAAGTTAATACATATATTGGCTATTGGTGTTCTCATGGTTGTCGTGAACAATGGTGGAACGAACACAAAGATACTTGTATGAATGCAGTTGGTTTTATTGATAAGCAAGTATTACCTTTAAATGACGCTTGGTTTGTTCAATCTGATTATCATTGGAATAGTGGCGATTGTAATTATCTTTATTATATAATAAATAAAAATAGAGGTATCAAACAACAAATCACAAGAGAACAGGCACAATCGCCAGAAGATATACAACGAGGTTGTGACTATGTTGTAATAGACGACACACAAGCAAAAGAACTAGCAATCACATTAGGTCTAGCTAGTTGACATATCAATCAATATAATATATATTATAGATACTACTGACATTAGTTAGTAGTATCTTTAATCCATAAACGAAAGGAGTACTCTTATGGAACAAAAAGAGATACGACTCAACGCTAGTAAGCGTAAGTCTTTAGTAAAAGATTTTCGCAAACATTGTGAGTCGGTAAGTACGCCAGAGAAAGAAGCATTTCTTATGGCGAGAGAAACTGCAAAATCTACTAATGATGATGTGTTTTATAATTATATGAAACCATGTGTTGAGAGAAGATTTGATCCTGCAGATATTTTTGGAGATAGAAGTATAACATACTATCAAAAAAAATATAACACTATGGACGCAATCGGTACTGATAGTTGCTTTTTTATGAAAGTAATTGATGCACCGAAAGTTCTTGATAGATATAATGACGAGGTAGAAAAGTCTAGGCACTTTTCATTTGAGTTAGATGGTAGCCTATCATCTGACTATGGTAGTCGTTATGGTGGCAGTAGTAATGATGGCAAAAACTTTGCCTATGCTTACTATCGTGAAGATATGAAAGCAGTTGGATTAAATCCAGATTGCAACATTGAACATGAGATCAAGAACGCAGGAGATAGTGGTAGTGACTATGGCTACAGAAGAAGATCAGATAATAATCCTTATCTATCTCAATGTAGAAATGACAATCACGCTTGGCTTGATGGCAAGTCGGGTGGTAGTGACAAGTATCAAGAGTGGAAGGACAGATATGCTCTAAACATTATTGGTACTGGTGGTTGCCGATCTCGTGCTATACCTTGTACCGAGTTGGAGTTTGCTAAGTTTGAGATGATGATCTCTGCTAGGCAAGACTTGGTCACAAAGCATCACAAGTGGATAGAGACCATACTGGCAAAAGTCACTAGGTTTGAACAAGGAATCAAGCAGATGACAAAGTTCAAGCAGGTCGAGAAGTTTGCCAAACACCCTAAAGTCAACTGGCATATCTCACCAGAGATACTGGCTGACAAGATAGGCATGGATATCGTAGTATCTATTGATGATTTAGCAGATGCTATCGATAATATCTCACAACCTAAACAAGATAACAAGGCTACTATTATGGCTTGGAAAAAAGCTAGAGCAGATAGACTTGCATCTTAAAAACTGAAAGGAGTGGTTAGGCGAGAAATCGCCTAGCCTTTTTTTTTAACTAAAGGAAATACAATGACATTTTATCACGGACTAGGTATGTTTATATATAATATGTTTGCCCTATTAATAGGTGTAATAATTATATATTATGTAATAGACAAGGTAGACAAAGAGAGAAAAAGAAAAGAGAAGTTAGAATATCTAAAAGGTAAGAAATGGAAACAAGATGATACGGAATGATATATACTAACCCCCCTGCAACGACAGGACACTATATCATAAAATATCAAAAAAAACAATGTGACACATTGACTTTAACAATAAAATAGTGTAAGGTAAAACATATGGAAGCGATAAAAGAAGAAAAGAAAAAGACACCAGAGCAAAGAATATGGCTAGGCATTATTCAACAAGCATTTGAAGATGCCTTTGAATTAGGTATGGGTCATAATCTATCTATGGCAGAGATACAACAGGCAAGGAATTGGTTCTATACCAAAAGTTGTTCTGATGCTTGTGACCACGCAGGTACTACCAGAGATCATATACAGAAGTTATATAATAAATTATCTGATAGATACAAGTGTGGACATATAACAAAAGATGAGTTAAGATTTGCTATAAGGAAATTAGAATGGAAGATATAAAAAAAATAATAAATAAAATAAATGTATGGTCATTGTATTATCGAGCAGAGATTGTTTGGTTTATCATTGGCTTTATTGTGGGAGTTATATTAATATGATAAAAAAATTTGAAATAAATAATCAAGGTAGTATATTTTTATTTACACCTTTAACAGAAGATGCTAAATTATGGTGGGAAAAAAATGTTAGTAATGATTGTCAAAAATTTGGTAATGCATTTGTTGTTGAGCATAGATACGCTTATGATATAATAGATGGTTTAAATAGTGAAGATTAAAGATATAGAAAAAAAGATAGGCACACTGTCTAATCCAAGTAAGATGCCCTCGTATGCGTGGGGTATATCTGCAAAGTATTGTAATGTTGGCAGTAAATTAGCAAAGATAAAAGGCACTATCTGTAATAAATGCTATGCATTAAAAGGTCATTATGCTTTTAATAATGTATTTAATGCACATGAGATAAGACGAAAGGCGATAGAACTACCAGAGTGGGTAGATTATATGGCAGAACTATTGACCCTAAAGTACAAAAACCTAGATAAATCAAGGCTTTTTCATAGGTGGTTTGACTCTGGAGATTTACAATCTTTCTCACATCTTATGAAAATATTTGAAGTATGTGAACTAACACCACATATTAAATACTGGTTAGCCACAAGAGAATACAAGTTAATAGATAAAATAAAAGAAGAAGATGTACCAAAGAATTTATGTTTGCGTGTATCAGCAATTAAAGTAGATAGTCAACCCCCTAGTTTTTGGAAGTGGACATCTGGTGTACACAAAGATAAAAAAGCAATAGGCAGAGAATGTCCTGCATACAAACAAGATGGTGAGTGTGGTAGTTGTCGTGCCTGTTGGAGTCGTAAAGTTAAACAAGTAAGTTATAAGGAGCATTGATGGAAATAAATGATGAGAGAATAAAAGAGTGGATTGATAAATGTCCAGAGCATGATAATGAGTTGCTACATAGCGATGATAATGGTATAGTTATGGTTGTAAGATTTAATAATGAAAAGGAGAATGAATGACAAAAGATGAAGAGATAAAAAAATTAAAAGAAGATATAAAATTTCTTAAATGGAAAGAAAAAAACTCTGTTATGATTTGTGGATTCTCAAACGAGGATGACGCTGATGGCGAACGGGCAAGCGAATTAGGTGTAGAAGATGGCGAAACGTTTTTTGATTTTGATGAGGAAGGTTTTATCGATGACGCTATATATCAATTAAAATGTGAATTAAAATATGACCGAGTATTTAGAAATGGAGAGGAGGAATAATGAAAAAAGAAATAGACCTAGATGATGTAATAGAGCAAAAATGGGAAAAGTTTTACGATTGGTTGGAAACTTGTCCTTTTAAATGGACAGAGGGTAGACATCCAACAAGTGGAATGACACTTATTAATTTTGATATAGAGGAGGAGTAATGAGAGAATATACGTTTGTAAGAGGTGATGGAGATAAAAAAATTATTGAAGCTAGAAGTTTAAAAAAAGCTATAATAAAATATGGTGGCAAACCCATTGGTGAAGATAAGTTTGTCCATATAAATTGGCAAAGTAAAAAAGGTAATTCATCTTATAAAATATTAGAAGTGCCATACAAAACAAGAAAAGAAAGAAAAGGTAAACTATGAGTAATTGTTATGACCACAGCATTAAAAAAAATATGCTAGATAGTGTCTATGGAACTAGACAACAATTAAAAGATGATATGAAAGAAAACAGAAGAAACTTAAGTAAATGGTACTATGAACAAATGGCTATGTATGATTATGCTTTAGCAAATTTTGATGAGTGGTACAAAGAGTACGCAGGAGAAAGTTGGGAGGAATTAAATGATAGTAAAGATTAGTTTAATAATATTTTTTTTGTGCCTTGCTTCTTGCACCACAACAAAAAATGATATAAATCCTTGGACTACGATAGTAAGACAAGTAATAACAAATGGATTAAGCAGATGAAAGATGAATTAATGGTACAACAACAAGTAGAAAATTCATGGCAACATATGGTTGGTGTGATATGTTTAAATCAAACTGGCAGAAAAAAAGTAAAAGAACTACTTCCTGCATTTTTTAAAAAGTTTCCAACACCAGATAAATTATTATTATCAGATAGAAGTGTGATAGCAGATATGCTAGGTGATCTGGGTCTTAAACATGTAAGGGCAAATAGGATATGGAGAATGTCGCAGGACTATTTAAACTGGGATGGAGAAGATGCTTTACAACTTTATGGTATCGGTAAATATGGTAGTGATAGTTATGAGATATTTTATAAAAATAGAATACCAGAAAATGTGCAGGACAAAGAACTAAAAAGATATATAAAAGGTATTCAAATATTAACCAATGATATTTAGACACCCAAGTTACTACGCAAAAATAAAAAAAGAAAATCGCTTGACAAAAAGCAAAAACTATGATAAGGAAATAGAAGATGAAAAAATACAAAGTAAGAATAGCAGGACTAGGAATAGAAGCAGTAGCAATAATACCATTCGACAACGAGCCAGAGATAGAACAGGTAGAAAATAATATAGCATATTATCTTAATAATAATCTAATGAAAGTAGAAGCCAATGACTTCTATGCAACTGATAGATACTTTATAACATACGAGGAAGTATCTATTTGAATTACAAACAACAACTTGCAGTAGTAGAAGGATTATTTATTCCATCAGATACACAGATAAGAATGGATTGCCCATTTTGTAATGGTAGAAATACTTTCTCTGTAGATACAACAGAAAATAATTTAAACTGGTATTGCTTCCATGCTTCGTGTAGTGCTAAAGGTAAAAAACAAGGAGAAAAAAATATGCAATATGTAGAAAGAGTATTTCAAGGTAATAAAGAATTACATATAGAAGATGTAAACTTTCAGATACCAGATAGCTTTCAATCAATATACTCAAATGAAAAAGCTATGCGTTGGTTATCCAGTAATAATTGTTGGGAGTCTTGGTCTTGGGGTAGAGCAGATTTTAAATATGATGTGAAACAAGACAGAGTAGTATTCCTAGTTAAGAATAGAATATCACATAAGATAGTTGGTGCAGTAGGTAGAGCATTAAATAAAAATGAGTTTCCTAAATGGTATATGTATGGTAATAAAGATGTGCCATTTAAATGTGGTGAGTGTGAAGACTCTGTAATTGTAGAGGACTGCCCATCAGCTTGTGCAGTATCAAATGTATTAACTGGTATAGCGATTATGGGTACAAAATTAAAACAAATACACAAGAGTCACTTGCAACCATATAAAAAATTATATATATGTTTAGATAGAGATGCAACAACAAAAGCATATGACATGGCAAAAGATTTAAGATCGTCTGGGTTTGAAAATGTAATAGTTAAACCATTGGAAGATGACCTTAAATACTATGACACAGAACAAATAAGGAGAATGTTTTATGAATGATAAAATGAAAGAAGAAATACTTGATAGCTGGAATAGTTGGAAGTATGATATTAAAGATATGAATAGGTCTGAATGGACACAAAGAGATGAATCAATATTAGATGCAATAGATATGGCATTAAGAAAGGAGTTTGGTAGTGATAGAAAAACAAATGATTAGGCTTATGCTTAATAAAAAATTTTATACTCAACATAAGGGTATGTTATCTCCAACAGTATTTTCTGGAGATATAAGTTCTTTGTATGATACGATACAAAAGGCACACGATAAATACGAGGAAGATATAAAGGTAGATGAGTTATATTCATTACATACTGCTATATTTAATCCTGCATTGACCCGTGCTGCAAAAGAAAAGTTTAGTGAATTAGTAGAGGATATCAAAGAAGTACAAGAGCCAAGCAAAGAGATAGCAAAAGATATTATGCGTATACTATCTGATAGAGATTTGGCACAGAGAATAGCAGTGGAGTCTACAGAAATATTTAATGGTAAAGATGCTAACTTTAATGAGATAGTTAGTATGATAGAAAAACACAAGCAGAGTATTGATGAAGAAAAAACTCCTGCAGTTACAAGTAATGTTGATGAGGTATTAGATCTATTAAATGTAACTACGAAATGGAAATTTAATATACCTATACTACGAGATAATGTAGGTGGTATTGGTGGTGGTAATCTTATGATTGCATTTGCTAGACCAGAAACAGGAAAGACTGCATTCTGGGTTAGTCTTTGTACTGCACCAAATGGATTTGCAGAACAAGGTGCAAAGATACACGCATTTATAAATGAAGAACCTGCAATAAGAACACAGATGAGAGCCATATCTTGTTATACTGGCATGACTAGAGAAGAGATAATAGAAGATAAAGAAATGGCACATAGGTCTTGGAGTGAGATAAAAGATAATATATCTATGTTTGATACAGTTGATTGGTCGATAGAAGATATAGATGCACACTGCGAGAAACATAAACCAGATATCATAGTGATAGACCAACTAGATAAAATAAATGTTACAGGTACATATGCAAGAACAGATGAAAAGTTAAGACAGATATACACAAGTGTAAGAGAGATAGCAAAGAGAAGAGATTGTGCAGTGATTGCAATATCTCAAGCATCAGCAGATGCACACAATAGAAATAGTATTTCATTTGACCAGATGGAAAACTCTAAAACTGGTAAAGCAGCTGAAGCAGATTTAATTATTGGTATAGGTAGAAATGCTAATAGTGATTTAGAAAATAAAATAAGAACACTATGTATAAGTAAAAATAAAATAAATGGTTATCACGGAGAACCTGTGTGTACTATTAGAAGGAGTATAAGTAGATATGAAGTGTAATATATTAAAATTGAGTAAAATATTTGAAGACTTTATTGATAAACATAAACAAATAAATGACATTGGTAGGGGTATGTGGTTTGATAAAAATCCCGAAAGAGATTTAGATATTGAATACAAAGGAGAAAACTATGTCATAACAATAAGAAAGATGGAAGTATGATTACAACAGTAGACGTAGAAACATCGTGGCAAAAAACAGAGACAGGTGGATATGACCCATCACCTTTTCATCCAGATAATATATTAGTTAGTGTGGGTATCAATAATGAATACTATTTTACAAACCATAGTGAAAAAGTTGATGAGGGTTGCTATCATAAGATACAATCCATATTAGATAAAACAACTTTACTTATAGGTCACAATATTAAATTTGATTTGATGTGGTTATTAGAGTCTGGATTTAAATATACAGGTAGAGTTTATGACACTATGTTGGGGGAGTATATACTTAATAGAGGTATAAGAAAAAGTTTAACACTTGAGATGTCTTGTCGTAGAAGAAAGATAGGATCAAAAGATAGTGCCATAAAAGAATTTACAGATAGGGGTATACCATTTCAAGATATACCAGTTGATGTGGTTGAGGAGTATGGTAGAATAGATGTGCAGATAACTAAAAGATTGTTTGATTCACAGATGCAAGATTTTAAATTACCAAAGAATAAAAATTTATTAATGACTGCAAAGATGATGAATGAGTTTTTAGTTGTGTTATCTGATATGGAAAGAAATGGTATCAATATAAATTTAGAAGATTTAAATAATGTTGAAAAAGAATACAGAGCAGAGTTTGCATATCTAAAACAAAAGATAGATAAGATAGTTTATAAACAGATGGGGGATACTAAAATTAATTTATCAAGTCCAGAACAATTATCTTGGTTAATATATTCTGCAAAACCAAAAGATAAAAAAGAATGGGCTAAAATATTTAATGTGGGTATAGATAAAAGCACAGGTAAAAATAAAAGAAGACCACAATATTCTAGACAACAGTTTAGGAATCTAGTTTCAGATAATACAGAGGTAATACATAGAACTGTAGCCGAACAATGTATTGGGTGTCACGGTAAAGGTGTAATTAAAAAAATAAAAAAAGATGGTAGTCCATATAAAAATTATACTAAATGCTCTGATTGTGATGGTGATGGGTATATCTATACTGCAATGGCAAAAATTGCAGGATTTAGACAAAGACCTAGAAGTGTATATGATATAGCAGAGTCTGGATTTAGAACAGATAAGATTACATTGAACAAAATAGCAGCTGAGGCAGAGGGTGAGTTCAAAGAATTTATTGATGCAGTTGTAAGACATAATGCAGTAGATACATATTTAAATACATTTGTAGAGGGATTAAAAAATTTTACAAATGATAGAGGATTCTTACATCCTAAATTTATGCAAGCTGTAACTGCAACAGGTAGATTATCTAGTAGAGATCCAAACTTTCAAAACCAACCAAGAGGTAAAACTTTTCCAATAAGAAAAGTTGTTACATCTAGATTTGAAAAAGGTAGTATACTTGAGATAGACTTTTCACAACTAGAATTTAGAACTGCAGTTTATCTAGCACAAGATAAACAAGGTATGGAAGATATAAAAAATAAAATAGATGTACACCAATACACTGCAGATATCATAGGTGTATCAAGACAAGATGCAAAGGCACATACATTTAAACCTTTGTATGGTGGAGTAACTGGTACAGAAGATGAAAAAAGATATTATACTAAATTTTTAGAAAAATATAAAGATATAAAAGTTTGGCATGAAAAACTACAGTCAGAGGCAATACGATTTAAACAAATAAGTTTACCAACTGGTAGGCAGTATGCTTTTCCGTATGCAGAGAGAACACCTTGGGGTGGTTCTACATATGGTACACAAATAAAAAATTATCCTGTACAAGGTTTTGCAACAGCAGATATTGTACCACTAGCTTGTATAAATATATACAAACTTATGAAAAAAGAAAAGGTAAAAAGTTTACTTGTAAATACAGTTCATGATTCTATCGTAGCTGATGTTTATCCTGGTGAAGAAGACGTGATGAGTAAAATATTTAAACAGGGCACAGCAGATGTAATACCTGCACTTAAACAGTATTACAATATTGATTTTAATGTTCCACTTGACACAGAACTTAAAATAGGATATGATTGGTTAAATATGAAGGAGGTAAACTAATGCATATAGATAAATATAAAATATATTCCAAAGACTATACTTGGAAAAATGGTAAGCAAAGTAAAAATACTTCAGTGCAACAAGTGATGACATCTGAAGAATGTATAATGGGTAGAACTTTTATACAATTATTATCTGATCTTGATCAAGCGTGGCATCAACATGGTTGTGCTAAAACTTGTAAAGTAGAAGTTACATTTGAACCATACGAACATAAGGATGATTAATATGACCAAAGAAATAGAAGCACTTGAAACATTAGATGAGTATTCTGATGACGAGTATGCTGCATATCTAGAATATACAGCACTAAAGGACCAATGTATGATAGAGCCCACTACATTGTATATAAATAAAGATCATGAGTTTTTATCAGAGTGGGATTACTTTGCAAATGCTGATGGTTTAGAAGTAAAAGTAACAGAGGGAGAAACTACAATATGCTAGATGATGTATTATTTATAATGTCTTGTTTTTATGTGTTTTATTTAATAATAAGTATAATGTATAATATAACAAAATAACACTTGACTTTTATTCAAAAATGTGGTATAAGCGAATCAACAATTAAGGAGGACAAATGTCTGACAATGAAATAGTAAATATAAAACAAATGTCTGATGAGCAAATAATGCAAGCTATAGGACAAGACGATGGATCTAATGCAGGTAATAATATACCTAGATTAGCAATCAATCGTACACCAGAAGATGACGATGGTAATCAATTACCAGTCGGGCACTACTTTACTTATGATTCTACTGTTGGTCAAAATGTATTTGGTAAACCTGTTACATTAAGACCATTTGTAAGTGCAATGCAATATATGCACTATGATGCAGAGAAGGGTGAGTATATAAATCGATCTATTATATTTAAGAGTTGGAAAGAAGAAGCTATAGATATATTAGGTGGTACTAAATGTGGTAAGATACCGTTTAAGGAAAGGTCAAGTCTTACTCCAGAACAATTAGAACAGCAAAGAACTATAAGATGTTATAAATTAGTGTATGGTTTATTATCTTTTAAGGATGGTAAAACCGCACAAGGTGAGCCGCATGTTGTAGAGAACTTACCTGTTCTATACAGAGTAACTGGCACAGCATTTTCACCAGTTACATCAGCATTAGATCAATTGAAAAAAAGAAAAAAACTTATGTTTAATTGTACTTTTTCTCTTGATACTAAGAGGCAGAAAAAGGGAGGCAATGTTTTCTATGTACCAGAGATAGCAGTAAACGCAGATGCTAATCTACAATTATCTGATACAGATATGGAAACATTAAAAGTGTTTCAAGAATCAATTGATATTGAAAACGCTGAAGTGGTTGATTTGTATAATACTGCAAAAGCAAAACAACCAAATGTGTCTGATAAAATAGATGCTGAGATCGTTGAAGATGTAGATGATGCACCAGAAAAAGTATTAGCTTCATAATGAATACTATACTTTTAAAGGTACAGAAATATTTAGATTCTATATCTAAACAACCAGCAAAGTTAGATGAGAAACTTGTTGAGGAGTTTGGTGAGGCGTGTAAAAACGCCTTACTAAAACAGTTTCAAGAAGAAAGAAATACTAAATTTGAATTAAGAATGTCAAATGTAGGTAGACCATTATGTCAATTACAGATGGAAGCTAAAGGTATTAAAGGTGAGGGACAACCTTACAATAACAAAATGAGAAATACTTTTGGAGATTTAATAGAAGCACTAGCTATATTTGTTATGAAATCAGCAGGAGTAGATGTTAAGAATGAGCAGAAAAAAGTTACATACAAGTTTAATGGAGACTCAATTGAGGGTAGACAAGATGTTGAGATCGATGAGAAAATATGGGATATTAAGAGTGCGTCACCTTATTCCTTTGAGAAAAAGTTTGGTGAGGCAGGAGGTTTTACGGAAGTTATCAAAGATGATTCCTTTGGTTATGCGTCACAGGGATTTCTATATGGGGAAAGTCAGAAAAAAAACTTTGGTGGATGGATAGCTATTAACAAATCTACAGGTGAGTGGACAGTTTGTGAGACACCATCTGTACATCACGAGTATAAAAAGACAGCTATTGAATCAGCTTTAAAAAATGTAGAGGCTATAAAAAATAACAAACCATTTAAAAGATGCTATGATGATATAGCAGAAACTTTTAGAAGTAAACCTACTGGTAATAGAGTTTTGGGCTTTGTATGTTCGTATTGCCCATACAAACTTCCTTGTTGGGGAAGC
>VTLG01009838.1_pt1 | contig 17856 bp, 18 predicted proteins | sample 4694571 | NCBI WGS metagenome assembly VTLG01 (sample SAMN12604809, study PRJNA352737) | marine metagenome | biome: ENVO:00000447; feature: ENVO:00000209|ENVO:00000569|ENVO:01000036; material: ENVO:00002151; isolation source: viral sequences binned using virsorter ... | reverse complement strand
TATTTTCAAATACCCTAACCTTGAGTAATTGATTCATAACTGAAAATATCTCAATATCAAGTAAATCTTCAATTATAGCTCTACGATCACCTGGCTTCAATTGCATAAAAGGTACAAATGAAGAATTACCCAAAATTACAATTTGAGTAAACGACTTATAATTCAGCTTAAGTATGTTCTTTTCAAGAAATTCCTGATAATCTCTTACTGCAGCATCTTGATTAAGTAAAATTCCATCTTGGTAAATAGTAAAATAGTTTTTTTTTATTCCTCGCTTAATTACATATTCCCTATTACCAATACTAAATTCAATCTCAACTTCAGTACCACTTTGATTAACTGAATTAATTAGTTGATGCTTATTAATAGAGCGAAATGGTTTACCAAATAACCCAAAGGTAAGAGCATCTAGTATAGTAGATTTCCCCGCACCATTATCCCCTATTATTAATGTAGATTTTGTTTTATTGAGATGTACTTCAGTAAAAGCATTACCAGTAGAAAGAAAATTCTTCCATCTAATTTTTTTAAATTGTATCACTTATTTTCAGTTAAAAATTGAGGTTTACTATCATGTTCAAATCTGTATTCTACATCTTTAATTGCATCTTTGAGGGCGATATTAATCATTTTAGTAAGAGTAATATCTCTCGCATGAGCCTCTAGAGCATATTTCAATATTATATTATCTGGAAGTTCTATAGTCACTACAGCATCTGGTTTTTCTTTAATAGAAACTGTTTGAGGCCACTTCTCTTTTCTTTTCTGTTCATTCATTGTTTTCTTTCGTAATACTTCAGCATAAGTTGTCATCATACTGTTTCTACCGCTAATGACTCAGTATATAATGATTTCATTAAAATGTCAAGTTCTTTCTGTTGATCTATTTCCATAGATTGAACGTATTTAGATAATATAGTCATAGTATCTTCTGCTTCATTTATCAATTCTTCACCATCAAACTCTTCAAGGTCAAAATTTTCTGCTACTGAAATATCAGCGACATCAGCCTTATACAATTTGTCCATTAGGGTATCAAACCAGAATGGATTATTTCTTTTCACTATAACAAGTTTTATATAACTATCTTTATACTTAGTATAATCTTCATTCTCTATAGATTCTAAGGTTGTATTTTCATCATCATAGTAATACTTATGGAATAGTTCATAAGGATTTTGTATGAATTCTAACACTCTGGTATCAGTATCAAATATATGAAAGCCTCTAGGGTCATTATAATCACTCCATGTAATTTGATATGGAGTTCCAAGATAATAGACATTACCGTTGTCAGATTTATGGTGAAAATGACCACTAAAGGCCATATCAAACTTTTTGAATATTTCTGGTGATGTACCTTCGTAATTATACTGCCCAAGATGCATCTCAAAACCCTTGACCTGCAAATGTCCAAACAAGATTTGAGCATCAGTTTTAGCTATCATATCCAAAGATTCTTTTTCATTTTCTGGACAGATCCAAGGTTGCATGAAACATTTCAATCCATCTAACTCAATCTCTGTAGGGACTTGATATACGTTAATACGGCCACCGGAATCACTAGCGAGTCCAGAAGTCATCATTCTAAGACAATCCATGCTATTCACATCATTCGTATTCTTAAAGAAAGTGTCATGATTTCCAATGATTAGATGTAGGTCTATGTATCTATCCCAGCACACATCAAAGAAATGCTCTCTCATCTGATATAGTGTTTTATAGTTGATAAACTTACGTCTATCAACAATATCCCCCATGTGGATAACAGTAGTAATCTCTCTTTCTTCTAGTGTAGGGAAAAAGATGTCTTTATAGAAGCGGATGAAATAATCCATAAAAACTTGCCCGTCATTTCTGGCCCCCCAGTGGGTGTCGGTGATTATTGCTAACTTCATGCTTGTACAAAAAAATATTCAAGAGTTGTTTTCTTCTTGACTACTTTCTTCTTTTTCTTGGAATGTTCAAAATTAGAAATAAAATCATACATATTTACTTTTTGGTCATGCGTCATAGTTTCATATACATAATTTTGATCTTGGTCATGCTCTGATACATCTATATTATCTCTAAGAGAAGCTTGACTGTCCATCGTCTTATACTTAATGTACAACTGTTTTTTTTCCTTTTGGATGCGTCTAACAAAAGCATAATATATGATTTGTGTAAAATATGCAAATGGATTTTTTGACTTTTCAGGATTGAAGTTGTTCATATACTGCACACAATTCTCAATACCATCTGAAATCATATCCTCTCTAAATGCATAATTAATAAAGTTTGGTCTAAATGATAAACGATTAGCAATCTTTAAAAAACATTCTCCTATGTATTCTGGACACGGTGGAGGTTCTTCATCATTTATCTTTGCCATATTTCTTGCTTCTTGATATTCTATCATTTCTTGAAGAAATCTTTGATTATCTACATAATGTACCGCCATATTTGTTACCTTTCTTCAGTGTTATTATCATTATATCATATTTTCAGGGAATGTCAAGTAAAATACGAGCACTTGACAAACTGTTAATTCTCTGTTATAATAACGGTGTGAGTTTAAAAGGGACAGCTACTGCTTAAGCTGAATATGATAACTCGCCATTGGAAAATGTTCTTCTTTATAGATTTTAACTCTTTCCTTGAAATGCTCAAGTGTGTAATTTACTTTCTCCCCTTGTTTCAAGTCATCCGCAATATCATATAGAGTCGCCACATTCTTACGCTTATCTTTGCGTAGTGCCCTACCAATTGACTGCAAATTTCTTATACGAGACTTAGTAGGGCTAGCAAAAATGATATTATGAAGGTTCCGCATATTGATCCCAACAGAAAATACACCATAACTGGCGACAATAATGGCATTGGTTTCTCTCTCAACGATTCCTCTAATTTGTTCTCTTGTATCGGTGTTTGTACCTCCGAATACAAAAAAAGTCTTTCTATGCATGACATCTGTCTTCTCCTTTATCATATCGTAGAGGATGCGTCCATGTTTCTCTACAAATCTAAACAATAATAAGGTATTCGTAGTCATTCCTACAGTTAGATTCACGATATATTGGTTTCTTGCTGCTGAACCAATCAAATACTCAAGTTCTCCCTGATAGTCAATATTTTTCAATGTATGACATATAGAATCTGGATGTCTTAGTATCAATGCATTAATAGTAAACGGTGATAAGTGTTTATCATCTATAAGTTTCTTAGTGGTAGTTACTTTGTATACACTACCAAATAATCCTTCTAATACGAGTTTATGCGTTTGTGTACCATCAAGTGTTCCAGTTGCTCCTATTCTATATTTAGCATTGACGCATTTGGTCATTATAGATGTTAGAGATTTAGATTTGAAGCCGTGTGCTTCATCCCCGATCACAAGTTCATATTGTTCAAAGTATTTCTGGGGCATTTTATATATGCTTTGCCATGTGGAAATAATCACAGGCAATTCAGAACCCTTGTCTCGCCCCGCATAGACTGTATGGCAGTTGTTCGCTACATCCCAGCCGTATTGCTGAAAATCCGTATACATTTGAGAAACAAGTGATGTAGTAGGTACAAGGATGAGTGTTTTAATTCTCCACCACCTCACTAATATGTAGATGATTAACGATTTCCCCGATGCCGTGGGAGAAAGTAATAAAGTTCTATTATTTGAAAGAGCATGATTTATAGCATCTAATTGATAACTTCGTAGATTATATGGAATTTTCAATGAGGCTAGAAAATCTGACTGAAGCTCACATTTCTTAACTTCAAAATCAGATTCAAACTTGACGGTATATTCTCTCAGATATAAAAATTTACATAGATGTTTCAATAGGCCATGATATAACATACGATTCATTACATTATATAAACGAATCTTTCCATCCCAAAGACGTTTACGATAAGCAGGAATAAACGTATGGCCTGGAACCAAAAAGGTAAAATGATCTGATATTTCTTGAGCGATTGATCCCTCACAATCTACTCTAATATAGACTTCATTTACCTTAGTTATTGTTACATCATGTGATCCCATGTTTAAATTTTATCCAATCTATGGCACTTTTAATTTGAAAGCCCCGATTGTTAATCATTTTTATAATAGACTCTACATAATTTATTTTTTCTTGCATGAGTGTTATATTCGCTTTTATCCTAAAAATATCCTCATCAGAATCTAAATATGTATATCGTTCAGTCTTAATCACTTTAGTAAGAAATGGTTCCCATCCATGTTCAGTAAGTTCTTCTTTAGACAAGGTTCCAGCATAATACTCCATTTTGAGTTTAGTCAGTTTGGCTAACTCAAATTCTAAACCCTTGAGTCTAATACGCTCATCTATGTAGATTTTTAGGTATTTATCGTGTATTTGAGGAATTTTTATGGATTCAGTTGCTAAATTTTCAATATCAATATCACGGTCTTTATTCCAAAGTTCTTGAATTTCTTCAAGTTTCAAATCACCTCCTATGCATTACGATTTACTGGTGCTCCTAAATAGGATTCTTCATTATTCAATAAGTTTTGTACTTCATACAAGTCATATCTAAATGATACATCAGCAGTAACATATTCCACATCAGTTCCAGCAGCATCAAAATCAACTCCTGAAAGTGTCAAAGGAAAACATTCTAAAAATTTAAAATTTATTTGAGCATTCATATTACTAGTCAATACAGTAAGTACTGCATCTGTTTTCAATTCCATATCTTCTTTTAAGATTTGGCGTTGTTTTTGAAGCTCTAGAGTTGGAAAACCAAGGGCAGTAATCCAATCATATATAGATAACCAATTCTTCATATTTTCATCAACTATAAAACGAATAGTTAATTCATCATAAGTTACAGTATCACCAGGCTCTTCAATATCCTTGAGTGGTAATGGTAATGCTACTGTAGATAATGAAATGCCAGGAATATTAGCAGCTTGACAAAAATATGTAACTTCTGGAAAATTAGCAAGTGAAAACTTAAAACCTACTGGAGATAAGTAACTAAGATTGGTTGGAAGATTTTGGAGTGCTGACATAAATTATCCTTTCTATTATATTTAGTAAGGATAGAAAACAAAAAAGGGGAAGACCAGTTTCCCAATCTTCCCCTCTGATGAAAACACAAAATGTGTTCTCCCTTACATCAAGTTAAGCACTTCCACAATTCTGTAATAATCATTTGTGCCGGCTGTAATAGTACCATCAAAAGGTTCTTGAGTACTACGTGCGAATGGATTATTTACCATTCCATAACGTGTCTTGAAACCAATCTTAGGTGCAAAGGAATTCTCACCAACCGCACGAACCATTTGCAATGGAACGTATGGGCAGTAGAACAGACCAGCATCATAAGCACTGGAACCTTTGTATCCAACAACAAAGAAGTTTGTTGCGGAAGCGTTGAAATATGGATCAACATAGACTTTATATCGTCCGTTGAGTGTTCCAACATAGGTATTACCTGTATCATCAATTGCTCCACCATCAAGTACACCAGCCATAGCAAGAGCCGAAGCAGTGTCCGAAGATGTTATGATGATATTACCTTTACCACGCCGTGTTGCTTTTGCAACTGCATTAGCTTCACGTTCAATCTGGAACATCAGTCCTTTGAATTTCTCAACAGACCAACGACCATTAGAATCAGTATCAAGGTCAAATTTCCCTGTATTAGTAACATTATGTTGAGCACCACTTGTAGCACCAAAATAAATTGTGTGTACTACTTCACGATTAATCTCAGCCAAAATCTCTGTAGAGATGATATTGGCCAGTTCTGTTTCAGCGTCAAGACCATGAACAGCTTTCAAGTCTTGTGCGAGTTCTAAGGAGTATTCACCCTTCAGAGCTCTTGATTTCGCCGTTACAGTAACTTTATCAATCGAGAATGCCATCTCTTGGAAGTCAGTTCCATGAGTTCCATTAGTTGCTGTAATACCAAGTCCCTCAGCTAAAGCTGTGGTATGGCCAGGAGCAACCGTTGAAGCTGTTCCACTTTGCGAATAATCAGTAGCAGCAGTACCTGCTCCAGCATTTGTATCTGGAGAAGGTGCAGCAATACCAGAATGAGTTGTATCAGGTTCAGTTCTATATGCATCACCTGTTTTGTCCTGAGAATCATATTTTGCCCTCATTGCAAAAATGAGTCCTGTTGGGCCTGTCATTGGTTGAACACCGCAGACATCATACGCCATCAGGTTAGGCATTGCATATCGAATCATGGAAATCAATACTGGGTCTGCATATTGAACATTACCGTCACTTTGATTGTTAGTAGGAACAGCCTCTGTCAAGAAACCATTGGTTGCTCCCTGTTCCTGCATTGCGATTTCTTGGTTTTCCAGAAGAACGGCGGTAACCGCTTTTCTGTAAGGGTCTTTAATCTTAGGCATATCCTCATGGTCTAAGACTGGGCCCCACTTCTTTTGAAGTCCTTCAGCTAGATACATTTTTATCTCCTAAAGTAAATAGTTGTTAAAAGTTAATAAAAGTTAATAAATCAATTAATATTATGTCGAGCTAAATGTTTAGTATAAATTGCCATACTTTGGTCAATTGTTTCAACTTCTTCATCAGCTTCAGAATTTTCAACTTCTTCTGTTAGAGGTTGAGCAGTTTCGGTGGTCTTTGGGAAATAATTTTCCTTAATGACTGAGAGCTTTTCTTTGTATTGCTCCGAATCTTCGTAGTCCACACCTTCTGATAATTTTTCAAGTTTCTCTTTTTCTGTATCTGCCAAATCTTCAGAAACCTCTCTCAAAGTTTCTTCCTTTTGATACTGAGAAAGCTCTTTTTTAATCTCTACATTGTGATTAACCGTTTCATCCAATTGCTTTTCAAGCTCTTCGACTTTCTCAAACAGATCGTCAACTAAGTCAACTTTCTCTTCTGGGATGTCGATGTAATGCTCTTGGAAGAGGTTTTTAAGGCCGGTCATGAAGTCTTCAACTAGCTCGGAACGAATTCCTTTTTCTACTGCCAGTTCATTTTCCTTCATCCATTCTTCAACAACGTAATTCAAATAACTGTCAACTTTTTCAGTTACAGCTACTTTATGTTCCTCTTTAGCTTCGTTGAGTTCTTTATTGTAATCTTCCTCAAAAGCTTCGATCTTTTCATTTACTGCTGAAATTACCTTAGCAGAAACTGCGGCTTCAAAAATAGTTGAAGCTTTGGTTTTAAACTCTTCAGAAAGTTCTTCGCCAGTTAAAATAGCATCAATGTCTTCTTTGACATCAATTTCAAGGTCTTCCTTCTTGAGCTTTTTAGCCTCATACTTAGGATTTTCCTCTTCTTCATCATCATCAGACTCTTCCTCTTCTTCCTCTACTAGAGTAGAACCCATGATTTTTGTAAAAGAATCAGAAAGTTCAGCTTTCTTCATTGAATTGATAGAATCATAAATTGCCTTTACCATTCCCGCTTTGGTTTTAGGAACTTCAGCTTCTTCTACTTCTTCTTCATCATCATCAGTTTCTTCTTCAGACTCTTCATCTTGTTCTGTAATTTCCTCGTCTGAAGACTCTGCCACAGCTTGTTGCTTTTCTTCCAGTTCTTCTTCAGACTGTTGTTCCAAAATTTCTTCAGACATTGAAAATCTCCTATTTGGTTAAGTAAATCTTACTAGTATTATTTATAAAAATATAAACTTTACAGCTTGATAATAAAATCTTCAAACGCCTTGACAAGTGCCTGATCTCTGGCTTTTCTTGAAGATTTCTCTATATTATTTTTAATTTTTTGGATTTCTTGTTCTTTAAGAAGCCCGTTATCCCAAATCCATTCTTTACCTTCCATGATACCATGAACGAATGCTTCTGGAGCCGAAGGATCAGCAACTATGTCAGCAGCAGTAGCAAGATAAAAGTCATCTTGTACCTCTTGAATACCGTCCTTTGCGGGTTTCAATGAACCCATTCCTCTTGAGGAAACACCCAAACGTGCTCCTTCATCAATCAAATTCTTAACTATTTTACCGTATGGAGTATCCAGAATCTTAGCTCTTCCCATAAAATTTTGGTCAACTTCTTGAAGTTCCTCAATCATGTGAGAAACCCTCTCAAGATTAACCGTTGGGCCATCTGGATGTCCTAATTCTCCAAAAGCTCTTTTAGTTTTAATAAAATTATCCGTATACCTTTTTGCTTCTTTTTGAAGTATGGCTCTTGGATAAATTCTACCATTTCGGTTTTTAGTATCTGCTTGCATGAAGATACCTTCAATAAAATAATTCTTACCACCTTTCTGTGTGACTTCAGTAAGAAATTCTACATTGGTTGCTTCTTCGCTAATTAGTTTCATTTAATTCTCCTATTCTTCATCATGGAGTACACTGGTTGAACCTTTACCCATTCGGGTTTTATAAGCATCTTTCATTTTTGCTCTAACTTGTGGTCTGAGTCTTTTGTACCACTTTGCTCCCACTTGTTGTATTTTTTTATCTGCTTTTTTCTCAATACTCTGTTTAATTCCAGCTGATGCACCTTTATAAATACCCTGTTTATCAACTAATGATAATGCTTTATTTCTTACAGCTCTTTGCACAGCCTTATCAATTCTTTCTGGACTAGGTGGTTTCTTCATTGCAAGAGCTCTTTTTCTGGCAATAAGTCTACCCTTAACTTTCATTTGCCTGCCCCGTTTGAGTCTTTGTTGCATTGTCATAGCCTCAACGAGTTCTTTGAATGTTTTCATTATCGCCTAATATCTTTTTTGAGTTTTTGAAGTCTAGTTTCAGAACCAGTACCACCCCTTACAGAAATATCTCTACCAGTTGCAGTCTTACCCATTTTTCTCTTTTGTTTAGCTTTTTTCTGTAACTGTTTATATCCAGCAGTCTTTCTATATTGCTTAGCCTTCATCTTTAATTGCTGACGATTCTTACGATAAGCCATCTTTTGTTGTCTACGTTGTTGAGCAGTTCTTTTCTCTCTTTTAACTATTTTTTCATCAAGAACTTCATCTAACATATCGTCTTGAAATTCATTAAATGTTTTCATTAATAGTGTCCTCCAGTTCCAGCTTTGTTATGGTCATAACCTAATGAGCCATTCTTTTCATAAATCGGTGTGTTAAAACCAGCAACTTTTTGTACTTCTAAACCAATTAAATAAGTATCATTTGCTGCAACTCCAACTGTTGTTACATTAATATCACCCAATACATTAGCAGTATTTCCTGCTGCAGCACCCATAGTTATTGAAGATCCCCATGATGCAAAATCCCATGAACCAGTAGAACCACCTCGCAAATATGTAATATCTTCTTCTGTAGTACTTCCATCAAAATAAATTCGTGCATAAGTAATACCTGCTGCTAAATCCCACCAAAGATGCCTAAGATAAACTGTTGGAGTAGCAATTGATAATCTAGTACTACCATGTGTAAGCTGTGAAGCTAATCCAGATACACTACCTGTTAAACTTTTACCTGTTCCTACATTAGTAGCAGATGCTGTATCCCAACCCAAAGGTGTAGAATCTGTACCACTCGTACACCTATAAACATCTACTGTTGCTGCTCCAGCTGTATAATCCTGTACAACCATGTGTACTGCCGGAGAATCGTTAGTTGTTAATATTTCTCCAATACAAAAATTTGTCGTTGGTGCAGCAGCCAGAGTTACAGTAGTTGTGGCATATTTTAATGCAGATAAATCAGCAAATACACTATCAGTTAATTCCGTAGCATCACCAGCAAGTCCAGTAGTCATTACCCTGTACTTGGTAGAAGTATCCTGTAGGGTAATTGCAGATTTTGTAATAGCCATTCTTTACGCTCCGTGTGCTTTCCCAAGAACTTTCATGAATGCTCTTTCAGTCCGTTGGATTTGTTTAATAGTTTTGTTCTTTTCTGAGGAACCTAATCCTTCTATATATTTAACCAAAATCTCCGCCGTAAGTGGGTCTATTGGAATGTCGTTCCCATCATCCAAAGATATTTCATTATCCTTCTTTGACTTGGTTACCTTTTTCAAATCACTCATTATATCTTCTGCGATAAACTCTCCAAATTTTAACACTTTACTTTCCAATCCTGCAGGTGTATTTTTCTTTGGTTCTGGTTTTACATCACCACCAAGAGCCTTTGTTACTTTTTGATCTTTCTTCTTTTTATACTCTTTTGTTGTCATCAAGTCTGGTTTATCTGCATCTCCAGCATTTCTCCAACCTGAAGGAGCTTCTCCTTTATCTTTAAAATAGGCTTCAGCATCTTTTTTATTTTTAAGATTTCCTTCCTCATCTCTTTCTAATTCATCATCTGGAGGTGTACCAGATGGTGTCGAAGTCACAGCTGTATTTGATGTTGGTGTATCATCTGTTTCTGGTTCGTTTTTAGAGTCCCATATTTCTTTATCGTCATCAGCTTTATCTTTGTATTTCTTTATCCAGTCTTTTACCTCTTTGTTAGTTGAACCTGTAGTTCCATGAGTTGGAAATTTCTTAGGTAATTTCTTTTTTACCTTTTCAATTTTTCCTGTCTCTTTATTAAATACTGCAACAGTTATTTTCGTCCCAGCTGGATTAGCTTTCTTTTCTTTCCTATTTGCGTTCCAACCTTTAATACCCTTCCAAAGAGATTTACCCCCCTTGTATAATGCAATACCACCAACTACAGCGCCTATTGTTGCAGCAATTGGCCCTATTTCAGCAATGTACTTTTGCTCTGTCCTAAATTCTTTGAATTTCTTCATGCCTCAACTGTATTTTCCTCTGGAGTCTCCACACTTGGTTCAGTCCTTGGACTAGGATCAGCAACTTCTTGTTTTTCAGTTCCAAGGGCAGAATTAAACATGGCTTGAGCGACTTCAGCTTTTTTACTTTCCAGCGCCTTCATAACCTTGTCTGCCAACACCCCTTGAATGGCTTCTTGTGCTCTTGCTCCATCTTTAGATGAAGCATATTTCACGATATCTTCTGGTGTATAGTCACTCATGACTTCCTTTATTATAGGGTTATACAGTAGTATTTATATTTATTACGTCTTGGGAATAAGTCTTTTTAGTTCATTTATCTCTTGTTGCTGCTCCTTCATTCCCTCTATAAGTAAAGCAACCATCTTTGAATACTGAAGAGCTGTGGCTTTTTTATCAGTAAATTGTACAACTTCTGGTACAACTTTTGCCACATCGTCAGCAAGTAATCCAATTTGTTTTTCTTTTCCGTCTTTCCAATCAAAATTGACTCCCTGTAGAGCCATAATTTTGTCTAAAGAACCTTCAATCGGTGTAATATTTTCTTTGAGTTCTCTATATGATGTTTCTGTCAATGTTGTAACATGGACACCAGTTGTATTAGCTTCTAATCTTTGAGTTCCACCTGCCGATATTGCTATTCTGTCTGCTGCAGCTGAAAACAATCCTGTATTAGTGTCTGTTGTGGATGATCCTTGACCAATTGGAAGCGCAACTGTTGAAGCAGAACCCCCAAAAAATGCTGTATCAGCTCCTAATTGTGTATCCGTTCCAGCATCATCCGTCCACCATAGTTGATTTGGAGTTGCTGTTTTTACCCATAATTGACCATAAGCTGTGACGTGTGCATCTGCAGCTGCTTGTTCTTTTATTAATATACCTCCACCACCAAACTTAGCAGCATAATTATTATCCGCTGCACTCACATCTACTGTAAGTCCATAAGCTGTATGTGTTCCAGTAGTAGCACCGACTACATCAATATCCAAACCAGTTGTAGTGGTTACTCCTAATCCAGCCGAATTTACATCTACATCAATACCAATATCTGTCATGGCTGCAGTACCCGAACTAGGCACAGTATGATCAAAATCAACCCACAATCCTCTAACTGTAGCTGCCGCCACTGCCGCTGCCGGGAAATTCTTATCAATTAACACACCAGTTACGCCGGAGTCAGACTGAACCGATAATGCTGTAGCCGCAATTGCTGAATCGTGATTCTGTATAATATTTACAGTATTTCTTGTACTTGTAGAGGCAGAAGCATCATCAATATAAAGAGCGGAACCAGTTGTAAGAGCATCAGCAGTAATATCAATAACTTTGGCTGTGGTTACTGCATCTGCTCCAATATCTAAAACATCAGCATCAATATTAGCTGCCTCGATTGACATTGCAACTTTGTCTGTATCATTATTGTCAATTATAAAAGCAGTAACTCCACCAGTTGAACCCTGTTCGACTTCAAGTAAAGCGGTAGGGTTATCTATTCCAATACCCACTCTGCCATTATTGTCTATTCTTATTCGTTCATCTAGTACTTGAGTAGTATTATCAACCGTATGGAAAGTTAAAACTGATCCTGATGCTGTACCACTAAATGTTTCATCTGCAGTCCCTTTAATAGCTGCACCAGTTACAAAAGCAGTACCACTAGAACCCTTGAAAAGTATTTGTCCTAGTACATCATCTTGAGTAGGAGCAGTATGAGTTGTTCCATCATTATTATTAGATTTATTGAAAGTTAATGTGCCCGAAGATGCAGCAGTTACAGAATATAATTGAGCAGTTAAAGTATCACCTGTAATATTACCAGTTACAGCTCCTGTTACAGCTCCTGTTACGTCACCCTCAAGATTTGAAACAAAGGTTCCTACTGCACCTGAAATAACTTCTGAACTTTCAGTCGCATCTGCAACAAATGTTAATTTTGATACTGAATCATCCCATCCAAGAAATGCCTGTTTTGCAGATCCAGAAAAATAATTCATCAAAAGTCCGGTATCTTTATTTGTGTCACCTGTTAATGGCCCACCACCAGATACCGTCTGCAATTCAATTAATGGATCAACTACTGTGAGTGTAGAACTGTTTACCGTTGTGGTTGTTCCAGAAACGGTAAGGTCACCAGATACAGTTAATTTACCATCTACTGCAACAACTGTCGCAGCAGCAGTTCCCCCACCTTCAAGTGCTAATATCTTGGTTAATGCTCCATTAACTTCAGCTACATAAAAATCTATGCTACCTTGTTCAGCCCCAGAAGAAGCATCTGTAATTTTAGAAAGTATTCTTCCATAAGTAGTAGCATTACTAGCATCATCTTCACTTAGAAAATCAATATTTCCTATAACGTCACTGTCAGCAACACCAGTTCCATTTTTATCAAATATTAGAGAACCACCAGTTTCATCAGCATTAGTATTTTGAATAGTAAATACAGGTTTAGCAGAAACAGAAGATGTGAGTGAAGTATCATTAGTGATTGATATCAAACTTCCACCATCAGCTGAAATAGTATCTAAAGCTATATCACCCACATTAGTAATATCACCATCAGTCACATTAAGAGCAGGAACTTTAACTCCAGCGGCATCTGCTATAATTCTAGAAACTAATGCATCATTCACCACAACATCAAGAGTCCACTTACCATCTTTGCTATCATTAGTGGGGTCAGCTACATTAGCATATTGTTGTGCAAATATAGCTTCAGTTGGAGTACCATCATCTTTACTCCGAAATTCAATCCTACCAGCCTGGTCATTTACTGCACCAGCACTCGTTTTATTATTAGTCAATCTAAATACAGGTCCAGTAGAACCATCATGGTCATTTTGAAGGGTAAAAACTGGTTTCTGATCAGTTGCACTACGAACAGTAAAATCTACAGTATTTGCATTTACCTGACCAGCTGTTGAAACTAAATCGACTTTAGTGGTGGAATTTAATTGTGCAACAGTATCTGTATTTACAACAAAATTATCATCAGCTTCTATCGTAATTGATGTTAGGTCACCCTGTATATACTGATTTGTATCTTGCCAAAATATCTTTTCACCTGCTGCTAATTCACCAGATGCCGTTCCTCCACCACCAATTCCCAAAATACCCAATTCTACTGGGTCTTCATCATATGTTCCAACAGCATTCATTGTGTGTCTCATCCTACCAATGAGTCTGACCGCACAAGCTGTTATAGCTGCGTCTGAGTATAGTTTAGTGGGGTCAACATGAGTAGCAGTATCAGAATTTGCATCTAAAACAATAAATGTATGAAGAATACTTTCGTCTAATCTCTGTCCATTTGTAATTCCAAGTTTAATTGTTCCAGCATCATTGATTGCATAAATGTAAAGAGTTGATTCAATATCATTAACCATACCCAAAGTAGCACCAGAATCCAACGTAAGTGTGGTTGCTGCTACAGCTGAACCATATTCTGTTCTTCCAAGTAATAGAGATGCAGCGGCTGTACCACTTTTGATTCTGAATGGGATATTTACTGAAGCAGTAGCCGTTGGTGTAGCTCCTGCTGAATTTTGAAGAGTAATGGTCATTGCTCCACCACTCTGAGCTTGTGTTAGTCTGTATGGGAAAGAATCTACTGTAGTACCAGCATCACCAATTGTAGTAGCAGCCACACCATCTACTTGTCTAAATTGATCAATGGCATTTGCCATGAACAGAGCATTGAAACCATTTGCAGCATTAACACCAGTTGTTGTTGCTACAGTTCCGCCATAGCTACCACCAGTACCAGTGGTATAAGGAGATGCCCCAGCAAATTGATGAGAGAAGAAAATTTCTTCAATTACATCACCGACTGCAGTATCTGTTCCACTTTTAGTATCAATATAAGCTTCATTTTCTGTAATAATTTTATAAGCTTTAGCGTAAGCATTCAGTTCTTGACCCTTTGAAGTAGCACCTCCACTACCAGCAGCGCCAGGAGATAGCGTTACCTGTGTAATATTATTGGCTATAGTATATAAAATATCTTTGCCGTTTACTGTTGTTCCCATTCTTTATTCCTTTAAGATGCGTCTACTTCTACTAGACCTACATTTCTTAGAGCTCGTTGGAGTACATCTTCTCCACCACTACCTCCAGTAATCCCAAGATTATCAGGAGTCACTTTTTTCAAAGCAAAACTATCTGAAGCATCTGCAATGACTAACATATCAGCAGAACCAGCAACTGCTCCACTGGCAAGTTCCGTTCTTCCTGTTATTGCAGCAGGTTGTACTAATGCCGCACCAGTTGCACTTAATACTGATGTTCCAGCAATTGAATATGTATCACCAGATACTAAATTGAGTCCTGTTCCACTAAATACAGCACTTTGGGTTCCTGACAGTTTTATTTCTACTGTATCATCTTCTGAGTCAAGAACAATTCCATAATTACCACCATCTGTTTTTATGGTAAGATCAGCAGTTCCATCTCCCTGAAGAGTTGGTGATTGTAAAATAGTAGCTGATAAAGTTCCTGTTCCTTTTGTAAAAGTAAGTCCAGATACTGCATTTATATCATTGCTATCATTAAACATGACATAAGTATCGCTGCCTGGAGCAAATACTTCATACTTCTCACTAATTGCTACGAATCCTGACATATTATTATATCGTTGTGTAAGTTCCTGTTACTGTTACTTTATCTGCTACTGACGCGAGACCTTTTATAAAGTCTGTGCCGGCAAGAATTATTCTTTCGTTATTCATTACAAATGTATCTTTAGAAGCTATAGATATATCCTTCCAAATAGCATTTTCATCGTCTGGAGCTCCAGTTCCAGTTATCAAATACAGAGTGACTGTAACTGTTGCAGAATGTGTGTTACAAAGAAAAAGAGTTGTAACAGCTGAGTCCGTAGCTGCGTCAAATACTGTAGTAGCACTTTCGCCAAGTTGCTCTTGAAATAAAGCCATTATTCTCCTAGAATATTAATCCAAAAGTTATAGCCTTCTTCTTGGATACCAGTTCATCTACATTATCCGAATCTGTTTGATTCTTAAAAAATACACCAGTCCCACCAGTACCAGTAGTTTTCTTAAATAAAACCACTTCGTCTGTTTCTGCATCTGGATTACTAGACTGATTATCCAGTGCAATTCCCACCCTTGACCGTAAAGGTTTAGCTGCCATTTCTTACTCCATCATAAAGATTAACTATCACCTGGCACTTCTACTAAGTGAGCTACACCACTATATTGTAGTGTATCAGTACCAGACGGATTTGTTATTTTAAATTGAACGTGTTTATCTTGGTTAGTTGTAAGTCCCGTTCCATCAGCATCACCCATAGCTGTAGCAAGTGTTTCTCCAATTTCTGTTCCTAATGTTGCATATTCTGTGAAAAATACATCAGTCCCATCTGCCGAAGGATCTCCGTCATGATGAATCATAATTTTCTTAGTTTCGTAATTTGATCCAGATTTCAAGGAAATAACAATTTCTCCACCCATAAAGTTTGTTGCACCAGTTGGACTTGCTGTTCCATCTGCTGCTTTAAATGTAAGAACTGCTGCGGTGGCTGATGTACCAATCGTTCCAGAAAATGCTTTAGTCATTGCTACACCAACTGAACTATTTGATGCACCAATTAAAGTTTCATTTTGTGTTAATGCTACTGTTCCTGAAGCTCCAATTATAACCGAATTCGTATCACCGGCACTTCCAATTGTTGATTCGTTTGTGATTACGACTGAACCCCCTGTGACAGCTCCAGTTGTTGAAATTGCGGAAGCACCTGTATTGATTGCACCAAAATTAGATGTAATAGAACCAGCATCAAGAGCGCCAACTGATGTTATGTTTGTTTGTGAGGCTGTTTGAAGTGTTCCAGTAAGATTACCAGAAAATCCTGTTGCGGTTAATAATCCAGATGAAGAATTAAATGTAAGATTTGTTCCTGTTTTTGGTTGAACATCTCCTGTTGCGGCTGTTCCAAATAACACAAAACAAGAAGTATCTGAAGATTCGTCTGCTACTGTAATATTTTGTGGTGTAATTGCTGCCGTACCATCAAAGTTTACTCCACCAATTGCTCTTGGAGTTGCCAATGCAGTGGCTGTATCAGCATTTCCTGTTACAGCTCCAGTTACATTACCTTCAAGATTTGTAACTAATGTTCCAGCTGATCCACTAAAAACGCTAGATGAATCAGTAGCATCTGGAATCATTACAAATTTGCCAGTAGAATCGTCATAACCCATGAATGCTATTTTAGCACCACTTGAATTATATTTCATCTTAATACCACGATCCAAATTATCATCTGAACCAGAATCACCAATTTCAAAAATTGGGTCTGCAATACTTACTGTAGTTGAATTAACTGTAGTTGTTGTTCCTAATACACTAAGATCACCTGTAACTGTTAAATTATCTCCAACTGTAACTTCTGAAGTACTATGTCCAATAGTTACTGCAATACCACTTGTTTCTGTGGCAATTTTTAGAGCACCAGTTTTATTTGTAATATAAGAATTTGTAGCATCATGATATAATTGCATATCATTTGCTGCACCAAATCCAAATTTATCTGAATCTGGTACTATTATATCACCTTGTGCATCAGTTACTATTGCTTTAGAAGCTTCAGATGTCCCAGCGGAAGTAATATCTAAATAGTTTATTTCTGCAGCTGTTGCAGTAATAGCTGTTCCACCTAATTTTGGTAGATTTGGAAAGTTTACGACTTGACTTGTATCTATCGTGATAGCTGGAGTAGTTGCGTGAGTAGCGCCCGTACCGATTTCAAATAAGTCTGAACTATCGTCAATACCCATCCTAATATCGGTTGCATTCCCATCAAAGACAATCATAGTGTCTTCGGCATCAGCATCACCAATAGTCAATTTTGGTGTGGTTCCTTTAAGAACAACTCCGGCTGTTCCAGTAGTTATGTTTACACTACCATCAGAAACTACATCTAAAGCCGCATCTGTAGATTGATGGATATATGTTGCTGAATCACCAAATTGTAGTTGTCTTGAGGAATTTAGTAACAGAGCAGTATCAGCAACGTGTGTAAGGGTTACATCTGTATGTAATCCAAAACCAAGAACTGCTGAATCAGATTTTAAAGTAGCATCATCTCCAACTACAAGATCTCCACCAGTATCAAGATCTCTTACTTTTAAATCACCATCTGAATCGGATGCAAGAATAGCT
>VTLG01003673.1_pt1 | contig 17857 bp, 11 predicted proteins | sample 4694571 | NCBI WGS metagenome assembly VTLG01 (sample SAMN12604809, study PRJNA352737) | marine metagenome | biome: ENVO:00000447; feature: ENVO:00000209|ENVO:00000569|ENVO:01000036; material: ENVO:00002151; isolation source: viral sequences binned using virsorter ... | reverse complement strand
AGCATCAAACACCTTAGATTCAAATTCTATTTCAGTTGCTTTAACTAGATCTTCAAATTCACCATCTGATACAGTAATACCTTGATCTCTAACTCTTTTATATACATCATTAAAGGCTAACTGTCTTTGTCTTCCTCTAGCTATTATTTGAGAAAAGAATATGTCCATAGATTTCATAACCCGTGGACCATAATTTAATAGAGGTAGTTTATTGATATTACGTAATTGGTTAGCAAAATGAGCAGAAGCCTTCTCACCAAGAGTACCATACTCATCAAAGTAACTCATCATGCCTTCCCATTCTAGATCAGCTTGAGAAGTAGTGAAACCTCTCCAACCTTCTCCACCCATAGTATATGACTGGAAATCAGCTACAGCTTTACGCCATGCTTCATTTCTAGCTTCAAGCATACCACCCATATGAGCGAATGCACCACGTCTAACTAAATCATCAGCTTCACCGAGACTACCTAAAATAGTAGCAACAGGTCTCATTGCTGTTTGTAGACCTGTACCTATTAAAGCTCTTGATGCAGTTTTAGGACCAGCCAACATGGAATTAACTCCCATTGTTGCCATTTCATTTAATATTGCATTACGTTGATACCCATCCTTACCTCTGTAACCTTTTAATTTACGTTTAAAGAAGGCTTGGAAATCCTTCCACATCTGTTTATTACCGTTTCCAGTAGCAGTAAAATGTATAAAGGATTCTAAAAGATCATTATCTAAGTCACCTTTAAGGAGTTGTTTGAATGTAGCTATTTCTTGGGCAGCTGCATCTGAAGCTTTACCACGTATAGTAGCTTCATCTATAGTATCTTTTAATTTACCGCCTGCGTTCCACTTTCTTAAGTTAAAGCTAGATAGCATACTTGTTTCTTTACGCATTCTGGCAATACCAGCATAACGTGCCATTATACCATCTAATAAGCCACCATCAGCTGCTACATCAATTTTATCTTGTACACTTAAAGCTGCCTTAGCTAAATCCCTAGCTTCATATAACATCTGACCTAATATAGTATCAGTTGCTACAAGTTGAGCTTTATTAAGAGTACCTAATCCTTCAATAACAGTAGGTCTACCAGCATCTTGAGCTTTAATATACTTAATTAAATCTGCTTCTGGTACATCGACTAAACGACTATGACCTGAATCATTTAAGAATCGAACAAGGTCATTAGAAGCATTTGCTAAATCTTTTGCAATAGCATCTGGCATTGCCTCACCGTATAGTTTCTGGTAAGCAGGACTAGCAACAAGATTTTTAGCTAAAACATTACGTTCAACAGTAACAGTACCTGGTGCATTATACTCAAGTCTTCTAATGGTAGCCTCCGTCAGAGTGCCCCTAGGAGAGCCGTATTTTTGCTGTGGGTCATTTCGTATCTCAATCATATCTCTCACGCCTTTGACGGGCTTAGAGGAGCTGCTGAGAGCTTGATTATCACTTATGTCACCACCTTTATAGTAAGCAGGATTACTTCTTGGTTTACCTGCAGACATATCAAATTCAAGTTGTTGTAAAGCTAAGTCTTCATTTGCTTTGGCTTGCTTAGTTCCTCTTCTACTTACATCACGAGTTGGACCCCAATCGATCTCTTGCTTATCAGCAAAGATTTCCATCAGCTTCCCTTGTTGATCACTATCTAACTTTTTCCAAGGATTAGTTTTACGCCACTCTTTAATACCTACTTGAACTTTACCTTTATTTTTTAACTGTCTATAAAGACTACGTTCGTATGCAGCCTTAGCACCATCTTCAATGACTTTAGTTTTGACAGCATAATCTACATCTGAACTATCGTCTATTGCTTTAGTTAATGGGTTTTCTTGTAGCGTTGCTTTTTTAGCTCCTTTCTTAGCTGATGTAGACCAAGATCTAAGACCCCAACCTCCAGCTTCTAAAGCTAAATCGAAGAAAGCTCCAATACCTAACCCTTCACCTACATTCATGAAAGCTGTTTGAGCTGCTGACATGTCTTCTCTTGTAGCTATTGGGTCGAAGATACCAGCCATTCTAGGATTTAAATCAATTAGAGTTCTGGCTAAATTAGCTTCTTGAGATTGATTACTAATAACATCGTAAACACCACCCTGTACTGCAGATAAACCTGCTCTACCTAATACAGTACCTTTATGTGCTGCATGGACGGCTTTAAGACCTTTCATACCCCACATAACTTTACCAGTACCAAGCAGACCTGCTACCATTTCTGTACCGGATCGGATAAACCTACCCCAACCAGTTTTCATTATAGGGTTATGATCTATTAACCAAGGTGCTTTGTATTCATAAGGATTACTAGGATCTTGTGGTTTATAGAAATCTTTATCAAAGAACTTAGGTATAGAACCTACACTATTATATAAATCTATAGCACCTCCAACTACAGCACGTCCAAGTTCACCTTCATAAGCAGGTATATCTTCTGGTGCTCTAGTATCTTTAGGCCAAAAGGTTGAAGTTTCTTTAGCTTTAGGTGCCATCATAGGAGGACCAGTAGGTGCTCCATCAGTACTATATTCTGAAGGTTCTATAGGTTGAGAGTCAATACCCTTTCTAGCTTGTTCTAGAGCTAAAGCGTTTTCACGTTCATTAGCTGCATCGAGATCCTTGAATATATCACTCATCGTTTTGTACCTCCACTAAAGGCTTCATAGATTTTAGCTTTTGCTGCGGGTGTAAGTTTGTACCATTCAACTGGGAATTGTTGTACAAATGATCCTAAAAGATTAACATCATATTGTTCTTTTTCTCCGATATGTTCAGGGTGACCATAACATGCTGTACCATCACTAGTTCTTCCTACAGCACATTTATCCATAGTTAAGTGTGTATTTGCTAGAGCTTGTGAATTCCAATCCATATTCTCAAGGTAACCGTTGGAATTTAACCAATCTACTTCTTGTCCAGTCCAACCATAATAACCAACTTTACCGACTATTTGATTATTAACAAATAATTGATAGACTTCATCACCTGTCATATCAGGTATAGGTCTGTTAAATTTAGCGTCTCCTGTAGTGATACCTTCTTCAGTATATATACTATCTTCGTTACCTTCCATTTCAGGATCTCCAGTTGTTTTATTTTTAATTGCCTCTGATTCTGCATCAGTTTTACCTGATTTTTCTGCAGCTAGTTTAATGCACTCTACTGTTTTAGAGTAACTTGGCCTATTACACAACTTTCTCCTCATTTCTGGGTAGACATAAGCAGTGGCTTTCTCAATACCATGTGGTGTGGGGAATTTCATACCTTCCCATCCTGGTGTACCAGCTGCTTGGTTTTTTTCTATTACATGAGCAGCTATCATATAAGGATCCATATAAGGAAAATGAGAATCTGCTGCATGTATTTCAGGAGGTATCTTACGTGTTTCAGTCATTGCTGCTATGTCCTGTCTTAATTCCTCACTAGCATTACCTGCTATGAAATAATGATTTCTATTCTCTTTTAGATCAGCAACAGCAATATTTGCTCTACTTTGTATATTCCTTTTACCAGTATAGTCCCAGCTACCAAAAAGACCACCTGTTCTTCCATAACCAGCGATACCCTCGTCAATAAAACTATTTACTCGACGAGCAGCTTCCTCTGCTCTTTCATGGTTTTTATCTGGTGTGAATTCGTGACGCAGATCGTGATAGGTTTTTTTTAAATCTTTCTCAGCTTTTGCTACCATTATTAAATTATCTGATTTCCACAGTTTATCTTTAATGGAGTCATTACTTTTTGTTAATATTTTATTTTTTACTGAGTTCAGGAAAGTATTCCTAGTTCTTGTATCTAATGATTGCCAACCATTTACAACAGCGTCTTTATGGCTTTTTATATCGTCAGCAGTATAATAAGGTTTACCTAATTCCGTTGTAGTTAAAGTACCATTACTTGCTCTAGTATCGAGTATTTCTTTACTTGCTGCGGGATCTAATGTCTTAATAGTTTCATAACTTTTAAACCATTCAAATGCTGGATGTGAAGCCCATTTCAAGCCAGAATATGTCATCTGCGCTTTTAAACTATCTTGGGACTCTTGATCCATTATTACTCCAGTATTTAATCTATGACTGAGTACAGTCATATAAGTATCATTAGAACCTTGTACTTGGTTACTTTCCGCTAATTCAATTTCTTTTTTAGTTCTATCTTCAATTACTTGATCTACTTCTGCAAATAAATTATGTTTAGAACCTTCACCCCATAATTTTCGAATTGTTTGGGTGTTTTTTTCATCACTTCCATCACCTAAAGTAATAACAGCGTCTTTGATTTCATCAACAAAGTAAGCTGGTATACCTCCATTAGCAAGAAGTGGTCCTCTTTGAACACCCTCTTTAAGTAAACGTATTCCTAGTTCAAGTCTTTCTTTTTTTTCCGCAGATGTAGTTCCGCCAGCATTTACCCATTCTACAAAACCACCTCCAATATCAATTCCACCTTGTTGATTAAGAGCTCCAAGAAGTTCATTTTTAAATGCTCTATGTTCTGACCTCCCAAAATTCTGACCATCTCTTTCAGCTTGACCTGCCATCCATTCTTGTTCTATTTGATGGACATAAGGTCTTAGTTGTGTTGCAAGAAACCCTTCATCAAAACTACCTAATCCATAACCTCCATCTTTTCTATCTCTTCGTAAGAGTTCATATACTTTAGTTTTATTATGCCTCCAAGTAGCTGCAGCGTCTGTTCTCCCTAACTCTTCACTTTGTGCAATTTCAGATAAACTTTTTAACCCACCACCAGGACTGATAGTTTCAAACTCTTTAAATATAGATGGTAATACATCTTTGTATTGTGCTAAAGCCAGTTGCTCTATCTTCAGCTTTCTATAACCACTCATGTTTCTGAAAGCTTTTCTAGCTTCAAGAGACATAGAGTGAGCATTCTTTTGCTCTACCGATAGCAACGCTGAGCTAGTAACAGAAGTTTGAGCGTTTAAGTTTCTTTCATAAGCGAGTTGTTCAGCGGTTACGCCATACTCTATCATGAATTTATTAGCAGCATCTGTAGCTAGTTGTTCTCTCACTTTCAAAGCTTGACCTGTTGCTTGCATAGCTTGAGGTATTAGCTTTAATAGCTGTTGTTTAGCTGTTGAATCTCTAGCTTCCCTAACTCTTGCCCATTCTGCTTGCTGCCTAGCATCATTAACACGTGTTCGAAGAATCTGTTTTTCTGCTTCCAGATAGGCTTGCTGGAATTGAGTGTTCATGTTGAACTGTTCAGCTCTAACACTCTTTACTTTTGCAGCATTAGCTTCAACATGCTTTATATTTTCTGTATCCCGTTCTTTTTCATCTCTTGCAAGTCTCCGCATACCATCGAGTTTACGGTTGGTTTCTTGTTGTTGAAGAGCAAGGAAATTATGAACAGGAATATTTATTTTAGGTTGCTGCTGAGCACTTCTTCTAAAAGATGCAAAAGACAGGTTCCTCATTTTTGTTCTACTCATTGTTTTTTAAAAATAAATTAATCGAATAGAAGAGTACCAAGTGCAACCGCACCACCAATCCATGGAGCAGCAGATGAGAAAAATCCTGCAGCAGATGAACTGCCAGCACCAATCGCAGCAGCAGATCCATAAGCACTTAAACCTGTAATAGCTGCAGTAGCTACTTTAGCTCCTGTTGAACCAAACCCAGGATTAGATTGTTGCATCAATGCTCCTTTTATAGGTGCAGGTGGTTTGGTAGGTGCTAGAGGATCTTGATAAATAGCCTCTGGTAGTGGTTCAGGTGCATCAATATAATCAGCTTTCTCAGGCTTTAACATACGTTGTGCTTCTGCCTGTATATCTGATTGATATTTAGCTAGTACTAAATCTTTTTTATTTGCTAATGAAGCATTAACTGCACTATCTAAGGTTGCTCTAAGTATATCTTGGTTTGTTTTAAAACGAGATCCAACATTCTCTATATCCCAATCAATCTGTTTGAGATCAAGACCTGCCTTACTCTCTGCATTCTTCATATTACGTGCTATTTCTTTAACATCAATCTCTGTAGTCTCAGCAGTATTCTCTAACTGCTGTTTGATTTCATCTAAATCTAAACTAGTTTTTTGACCAGCTATTGTTAAAGAACGATCAGCTTCTTCAAGTTGCATAGTAGCTCTAGTAATATTATCTAAAGTACTAAAATCAAGTTTCTCTTTTTGAAGTTCTGCTCTTGCTTCGACGTTAAGTGTATTAATTTGAGCATTTCTAATTTCAAGATCAGCTGCTGCCTTACCTCTAACAAGACTATCAACCGCATGTCTTTGCTGTCTTCCTAATTGTGCAAAAATCATTTGGATAGCCTTACCTTGAGATCTACCAGACTGTGATAAAGATGCCTGACCAGCTTGTTGCAATGCTTCTACATATTGTTGTTGAATACCAAACGCAGCTTTAGCACGAGAATCATCGTATTGTCTCATTAAAACATCACGTTCATATTGTTCTCTACTTTTAGCTTCTCTTACATTCAACCCTACATCTACAGCAGCAAACTTATTCGCAGCTTCTTGTGTGAATAGATCTTGTTGAACACTTGCCTTCTGATAGTCTGTTCTACCAGCTGTATCAATCATTTCTAATTCTTTACCAGCTGTAGTAAACTCTGATCCTCTAATGCTTTGTTTAAGGTTTGTTAATTTCTGCAGCTTTTGATAATCAAGTTCACCCTCTGTTTGTTTTAAACCTAATTGAGTAGCAACTTGATCAAACCCAGCTTGTCCAGTGGCTTCATAAAGATCTTGAACAATACCTTGATTCTGAAATGCAAAGTCAATGAACTGTTCTTCTAAAGCTACAGTTTCTCTTTCTATTCCTGCTTCAAAACCTCTTTCATTAAAAGCCATTTGCTTGCCAAACAAGTCTTCTGACTTTGTATAGGCTCGCATATTTTGGTCATGCTGGTAATCATTTATAGATAAACCATGTTCCCATTGTTTCCTAGCAGATTCATCTTTATATTCTCTAGCAATCCTATCATTCTGCTTTTGAATCTCATAACCTTCAACAGAGTGATTAAAAGCTCTCCAGTGTTGGCCTTCAGGATTGTCTATATCACCTTTCCATTGGAAGTCAAATACTTTCTTATCGTATTCGTATTGTTTTTCGGCTTGTTGTCTTTGGTAATCAACAGCGTCATTACCTCCACCGCCTCCACCACCATATAATCCCATAGGTTATTCTCCTAATTGTTTTTTAAATAGTTTCCTCATTTTAAAGGACATAGCAGTCATGTGTTCGTACCCTCCAGTTAATAAAGCTACGATCGGTACCACTTCGTTAACAGTTTCTCTCCATACATGAGCATAAACTCGATCAGTTTCGTCTCCATGCTCAATATAATTAGCAGCCATCCAAGCATTATACATAGTAATATGCTGTGATAATAAAACATCTTGATGTCTAATATAAAAAGGGTTGACTGGTAGTTTGATAAATAGGAATTCAAGTACTGTTAGAAGATCTTCACGAGTGACCTCATGGTCCTGATCATAAATATCATCTATTAATCGGGTGATCCGAGCGAGCATTATAAGATAATCTCTGGCAAAACCATCGCCACTAGCAGCTTCATCAATAATAGAATCTGCTTTTTGAGTCATAATTACTCGCTCTTTGGGTGTAGACACTAACTTCTCCTATAGAATCGGGGTGAATAATATCCTTCCCACATCATTGAGTTGAGTGAGACAGGGAATGGTGAGTCGCTATAGACTCGTAAACTAAAATTAGTATTTTTTTGGTGGATAGGTACTTCCATTGTTGTTTGATTAGCTAGAGGTACATCATTAGCCAAACCAAAGTTCGCCATAATTACTGGATGTACATCTGTATAATCTGTAGTACCTTTTCTATTTAATTTAAAACCAACAACACCTGATAAACCTGTAGAGAATTTCATACGGGCAACCGTCAGTGAAGCGGTGTAATCAGATAGAGTACCTTCTTCATTTAATCTAAAATAAGTTCTAGGTATCTCAATATCATAAGTATATTTATAACCAACAATTACTTTTGATGCTACTGATGTTAGATCTTTTTCTGGTACTGAGAAGTAACTCCCTTGACTATCTGTCATATGTGAGGGACTTACTGTAAAACCAGATTCAACGAAAGTAGGATTAGCTAAGTCAGCTGAATCACTTCCAACAACTAATAGTGGTGTTAAACCAGTATCATGTGTAAATGGTATGTAACATTTAGTACCATTATAAATGGTAACTGTAGCTGCAGCACCACTACCTCCACCTCCTGAGAAACTTACAGTAGCTCCATCAGCATACCCACTACCAGGATTGGTAATTGTCAACGCTGTGACAGCACCACCTGATACGGTAGCTGTTGCTGTAGCTCCCGAACCTTCACTAGAAAGTATTGGTGTAATAGTAACCGTAGGTGCTGAGCTATATCCAGTACCACCTGCTGTAATTGTGAATTGATCTATACCTTGGAACCTAACAGAACTAGCAGTTGCATATAAATCTACACAAGGGTTCATCTTCTGACCATCAGAGTTAACAAGAATCTGTTCTTCTGGTGTTTGATTAAGACTACCACTAAGTAATGTTATTTGACCTGACTGTTCTGTTACTGCATATATAATATCAGAATCAACTGCTATGGTTTGTATTTTACCTGGTAACTCCCATCGGAACCAAGATTGCATAACCTCTGATTGACCATCAGAATAAGTTCTATAGAAATATGCATCTTTCTTAGTAGGACCATACATTACTACAAAAGAGTTCTGAGGACTAGCTACTATTTCAGTAACTGTATCAGGTATCCATTCAGATACGACTCTACCAATGTCAAGAACTTGTGGGTTCATCTCTTGCCCCGCAGTTCTCATCTGATAGATACGTGTATAACCTGGTGTTTTACTAACAAAGATAATATTAGTACCGTTATCTACAGGGTCCATATCGATATCCATCTCATAGTTTGAGATACCACGTATGATGGTTGCTGTAGGAGTAAAGATACCGTTAGGTGCATAAACCAAGAACTGCTGATTCTTACTAAAGAGAATCAAACCCTGTGCTGTAGGTAATACACCTGTTAGCAATGTAGGTCTAATACTAGAAGTACTTAAATCAACTGGATCAGAAGCTACTTGAGTAAGCGCAGAGACATGGTAGAAATTAAAATACTCACCTGATTGACTCATAGACACATTATCATCTACAAGAAAACCTAATCTGTTACTGTGGAAAAAAGCTTGTTGAATTTTTTTACCAACAAAACTAGGGTGTGAGTTTGTAGTATCATCACCTACAAGCCTATCTGTCCATGTAGCAGGTCTAAATGTAAATGCGTTAGTACCAGTATTAACTAACTCATGAGGCATTGTTGCCGCTGTTAATCCTGGTGAAACATCTGGAGCTATAAACTCTTCCCAATGACCAGAACCTGAAGTAGAATCATCAGCAATGAATCGAGAGTAATAGGTATCTTCACCAGAGTTTGCTGTGTTAAGAATTTTAACCACTCTATGATGCTTAGAACGGTCAGGTAAGTCTGTGACATTTGATACTTGATCTTGATATGTTTCTAATCGTTCGTTATCTGCACCACCTTTACCACTTAAAGTGAAGGCAGCAGTGTGTGTTATTTCTAAAGTAGTATCTAAACGTGTTACGGATAAACCAGTTATACTGAAACCATCTATATCACTTTTTAAATCAGTTAAAATACCATCAGCTGTAGGTGTATCACCTGTGCTAAATGTAGCAGTATTAGTTGTACCACCTATTTTTATACTGACACTGTAAGTAGTGTTAGGAGTTACAGCACGTAGTCGTACAGTACCTACTCTATTAGCATTAAAAGTTGGGGCAGCTTGTGTTGTTACTGTTATTAATTTATTGGTAACAATTGTAGTATCTTGTACAGTAAGTATATCATAATTGGTAGGTGATGTTCCTGTTAAATAAGAAGCACCATTATTTGTAATAGTAGCCTCTACTCCAGTTGTTACATTCCAAACCTTAATTACTGCACCTTTAATATTACCTATATATTTCTCATCTCCATCTCTATGGATGTAGAACCACTTAGCATTATCTAAGGTTCCATTAGCTCCAAGACCTTTAATAAATTTAAAACCTGGTCTTTTTGTTAACCCAAAAGTAGGGTCAGGGTAACCATTAATGCAATCAACAACCTGACCAGGTAGCTTCTTATCATCTGATTGTCTAGATACCCCACCTAAATAACTAGGTATTGTCTGTGTTACATTAGGCATTAGCGTTGCAAGGCTTTGTAAGGTTGATAGCTGGTATAGTGGTTACCACCTTTTGGATGACCAAAGAAAGTATACTGACCTTGGTTACATTCATACTCTAGTGCCAGTGCTCTACAGTATGCTTCTTTTTGTTGTGTTGCGTTTAATAATTGTGGATCACCAACAATTCTACTAACAGTGAATGATGCAGCACGAGCTGTAATATAATCTTGAATAGGTATAGGTAGATCTACCCAGTCAAAATGCCATACAACATCACACTTCATTTCTCCACTAGTCCATTTATTTGTATGCTTTATTCTATCATATAATTTTCCATCTCTTCTGACAACATCATATTCCTTATAGTTTTGTTCCCTTTCGTGAAGATCTATTTGGAGCATGTTATCGGGTATTGCTATTTCATTATTATCATCAGGACTCATTGGCCAGTCATATTCTTTATTGAATGTCCAGCCTTCTGCTTGTACTTCTCTAGAAACCTGTAACAATGTATCGTAAGCTATCGCAACGTCCGGGTTGGTTTTATCGAGGGTGGTTACAGGCGCTTGTCCTACAGTCGCCAGTATTTGATTTATCGCATCTATTTCTTGCGTAGCGTTAGTGGTAGGAAAAGCCATAGGTATAAATATTTGTGAATAAAAAAAAGGGGACCGTGAGAAGTCCCCTTATGTTGATAATTAGAATGCAGCAGGTGCAGTTGCTGTACCAGCGTACAGTTCAACAGCAGCAGCTGGGTTAAGGTAATCAGCTCCCATTGCCAAACGTCCAAGAATGACATCACCCTGGTAAACCACGGAGATATCACCACTGGTGATTTGTACTTGAGGTCCGATTGCTTCAACACAACCTGCGGCTTCCTTCTGGAAGATTAGTCCGCAGCTGTTAGCAAACTCAGTCTCTTCACCGTACTCATTGTTGATTCCAGTTACATCGTTAGCAGCATCTTCAACTGCAGGTCCAACAAATGAACCAAGGTTACCTGGTGAGGTTGTACCTGGGTTAGTTGCAGAACCAGTACCGAACTTGGTACCGTAGTTACTGAAGAATGGGATGTTCATTGATTTGTAGATTTTAATTCCGGCGATCTCTACGATGCCTTGACCAGACTGCAAACCAGTACCTTGAACATCACGGTTGATTAGACCATTGTCACCAACTTGTTGAATCAAAGCATAGTATTGACGAGGGTTCAATACCCCTACACGACCGTCCTGACTAACTCCCTTCTCGTCTAGAGCTGCAGCTGCATCAAAGAATGCAGTTACAAGCTTAGCCGCATCAAGAGCATCAGATGCGTTAGTAGTTGCACCAACACGGATCTGTGTTCCGCCTGGTTCTACAAAGTTGGCTTTGGTGATAGGACTTGCTTTCCGAGCACCGCGAGTAACGGCACGGAAACATAGTCTATCATATTTTTCGGCTAGGCTGAAGCCGATCTTACGAGAGATCTCTGATCTCAAGTCATAGTGTGCAAGTGTCTCGTCTAGTTCATATACGAATGCACTTGAAATTAGCAGATCATCAACTGTAATAGTCTTCTCTGCGACTGGAGGAGCACCATCACTGTTACCTAGGATGCTGTTTCCTGGAGTATGGAATTCGGCTGTGGTGCGTCCCGTGTAGATGAACTGCAAAGATTTGCCATTCTTAAGGGTACGCTTCATAATTAGATCACGAGCGATCGTATTATGTTGGAAGCCTTTAAACATTTCTCCAGAAAATAGCTTCAGGTACAGTGCTCTAGCGTCGCCAGTCGCGTTCGATTGACCCGGACGGGTCAGACTGGTAGTTAGATCTGAACTCTGATGAGCCATTTATCTATAAAGATTGTATTGTTTACTTTCTTTCGTACGAAAATTTTTTGATCATTTTGTTGTGGTCTATCCCACCGTCTAGACGGCAAAGGGTGTCCGCGTACGGGCCAATGCCAAGAGCGGGTAATCGGATTTGAACCGATAACAATAGCTTGGAAGGCTACAGTTTTACCATTAAACTATACCCGCTACCTCATTCACCTAGAAGAGCTTCTTCTAATGATTGAGGTTCATCATCTACACCAGCAGGTTGTATATCACTAGGAGCCAGATCATCTGGATCTCTAATATCTACAACTTGAGCTGGTGATTCTGCTGAATATGTTGTAACAAAAGCGCGAGCTTTTGAACTTTGATGTGCCATTAATATTCCTCTAATTGACAAGGTGGACAGGATCTACAGTGTTGATGTTCATACATATGTAGACCCTCTATCATAACAAAGAACCCCATGAACAATATGAATACCATCCATGGGGATTCTAGTATCTTCATCAGAAGCTATACTTGGTGCCTATTTTAGTACCCCAAGAATTATCAGCATCACCGTCAGCTGTAACTACAGAGATTTCTCCATAGAAACCAAGCTTCTCAGTGGCTGCAACAGTTGCTCCAATTTTACCTGACAACTGATTGTCAGATTCATCGGCTCCATCTGTTGAGATAACAGCGGGACCTCCTTGTACGTACCAGTCTACTGCACCTGCGCTATCTTCATAGCCTACATGGAAGTCAGTAGTCCTTGATTCGTAATCAGATCCGGTATACCCGGCATTGCTCTCCACGTTCACGTAGACTCCGGCGAAAGCCGGACCTGCAACGAGTGTGGAAGCGAGTGCTAATGCTAATGTTTTCATTAATAAAAGTTAAGTGGTCTTTGTGTAAGGCACGCCGCGATACTTTAGTTGGATCTTTTTTTGCATGGATCTTCTCCTTAGTACCACACCCCCGTTCCATGATGTGGTTTCATGCGTTCCCATAAGGGAATGAACGGACGCGGTTGCCTGTGGCTTCTACTGATTCGACTATCGAGCCGCCGTATTATTTAAAAGTTTACGTTAGAACGTGCTAATTTATCCTGCACTTCTCTACGGTAAGCAGGATCATTATCATATCTTGGATCACCCATAGCTGCTACTAATTGAGCTTGGCTTTTAAACTGGGTTCCATCCATTGATGGTGCTTTACCTGTAAGTAGTTGACCATCTGTACCTACTGCATCTTTGTATTTAGAGTAGGCATATTGAATAGCAAAGTAACAAGCTGTAGGATCACCGTTATCTATAACTGCATCATACTTAGCTTGCTCTTCTTTACTCATGTTTGATTCAGCCCAAGAAATAAGATTAGAATACTCTTGTTCTCCACCAATGGTACCTTTTAAATCGTTAACATCTGATGTAGATAATCCTTTAGGCTTCTCATTTTGAAGTCGATACTTAAGGTATGACTTAGCTAATTCACCAGGATTAGTTGAAGCTAATTCTTTTAAAGTGTCATCAGTAAATCCACTTTCTTTCTCTTCCCAGAGTTTGTCTAGTATCCCGGTAGTTTCTTGACTACTTTTTTCTTCGGTTTTTTCTTCGGTTTGACTTTCGTCTTTGGATACGGTTTGGGCATCAGGTTTCTCTCCTCCTAGTTTTTTCTCAAGTTCAACATATGCTTTCTCTAACTCTTGAGCATTCTCATATTTACCAGCAAGGAGTGTTTGTTCCTCCATTTCCTCACCAACTCTGAGTGAATCCATCTCTTCTTCAGAGAACTGACCCGACTCAGGGTTGCTTTCATCCATTGTTAATGTTTGTTCTTCTGCCATAGGTGGTTACTGTTGTTGTTGTGGTGGTAATCCTTCAGATAATTGAGCAGCTAGTTGTGGATTCTTAGTAGGATCTGCCATAGGTGTACCCATAGCTTGTACTTCTAACTGAGATTCCTGCATAAACTGTTCTTGTTGTTGAGCCATTTGTCGCTCTTGCTGTACCTCTTGCATACTACGTACTAGGTTTAGAACATCTATACCTTGTGCAGCAGCTAGACGTTTGATAACTTCTTCTGGATTGATGAAGGTAGACAAAGCTTCTGGTCCCATTGTCTGAGCAATCATAGTCAAGAACTGACCAATGCTTTCTCTATCTTGACCTCTACCAAGTGCATTAACTCCTGCTACGATAGTAGGCTTGACAAGTTTAGGAGGTAACTTCGGTATCTCACCTGTCTTTTGGAATACATTTAGTTTCCTATCAAGATAAGGTACGAGAAATTCTGTGGTTAATAGTGAATACAAACCACCTAACTGTTGATCTAATTCCATCTGAGTCATACGAACTTCTTCAGCAGTTGTTCGTTCTGACTGTCTGACATTCAGTATAAGGAATGCTTCTGATAAACGCTTCTCTAATTGAAGCATCATTTCATAAGCTGTTTTAAAGTCAGCTGTCTTGCCAACTTGTACCACACCTATATCATCGGGTCTTCCCTGAATGATTGCACCGTTCCCAGCATTGGCTAGAGTCTGCGGTTTAGTAGATGATGATGGTGATACAGTAAAGACTACTTTAGCAGCGCTTGCAGAGCCTTCTACGAGTGCCTGAGAGAGTGCTTCAAGTGACTTGAGATCACCCATAAACTCCTCTACTCTACCACGACCGTATGCTTCTCCATCTACTGTATTGAAACGTAAGGGTAACCAAGGTGTAATACCTACTGGTGCCTTTCCTCGTGAAGCAGGGATGATATAATCATATACTTCTTGGTACCAAATGAATCTATTGTTTTCTCGTATGACATGAGTATACACATCACACTCGTCTTCAATATCCTCTTCTCCATCCTGTTTATATGCAAGGATTTCAGGAGGTACATCCTTTTCTAATAATTTGTGGGCGATTCTTTCTTTAGTGACGATTTCAATCACGTTGCCGTTGCCGTCTCTATCTAACACATAGCGGTTAAGCGGAAACATCTTTAACCCTGCTTGACCCATGAAAATCAATACGTTGCCTGCGACAACCAAGTGCTTTAATGCTTGGTGTACGACCACACGATCACTTGAGGCAGCGATTGATTCTAATATAGTCCGTTCAATTTTAGCAAAAGATAAGTCAAGTTCTGATCTCATCTCAGGAGGGAAGGTACCCTCTTCTAAGGTTGAGTCATCAAGTTGTAACTTAAAGAAACTTGTTTGTGGAGGTAAGGTAGCAAGCATCAATTTAGATGCAAGTGTTACCACACCTTTAGCTCCAACACTTTGCCAAGGAGTTTGTAAATTGTGAGCTCCTTTTGTGTATTCACCTTCTGGTCTTACCAGATAAGGTAGGGTTAATTTTGCTGCTTCTTCAGCTATGCGTAGAAAATGGGAACGATCGCTGGATAAAACGTCATACCTTGATTTAGCTGTCATTTAATTTATGCAATATTAAGGGTGTTTATCCTCATACCTCTACTCAGTTGACCTGTACCTTGACGTACATCACCTGATCTATAGGCATCTGATCTTCTACTTCTTATACCTAACGCACTATCACCTAATAATCTGTAGTTCATACTAGCACTTAGTTGAGATAATCTCTCGTTTAATGCTTCTTCTCCTCTATCAATTCTACCAGTTAATAAATCTTCTTGAGCTCGTAAGTTCTCACCCCAATCAGATTGAATTCTACCTAGTTGCTCAGCTCTTGATGCGTAGACATCTTGAATAGCTTCAGCACCTTCTGTTTTAGCTTGGTTAATTTGGCTAGTTAAGTCTGTACGGACATCACCTACAGCTTTAGCACCTTCTTCTCTGGCTCTTCCAATTTGACTAGATAAATCTGTAGTAACTCCACTGAGAGCACTGGTTAAATCTGAACGAACACCACTTAAGGCTTCAGCACTTTCTTCTCTAGCTCTACCAATTTGACTAGATAAATCTGTAGTAACTCCACCAATAGCGCTAGTTAAATCTGAACGTACATCACCTACAGCTTGAGTATAAGCTTGTGTGATATCACCAAATCTTCCAGCAGCTTCAGTCCGGTAATCACCTAAAGCTCCTCTTACATCTTCTATCCTTCCGGATAAAGCTTCATCTTGACCAGTAAGTCGTGCTACATCTTGACCTAAAATGTCTCTGACACCTTCAAGATCAGTATCAAATCCAGACTCTAATGATAGAAGTTTATCACTGTAATCTGCTACAAGTTTATCTTCAAGCTGTGATAATTCAGTACCTCTTTCACCTCTTAAGGTAGTGTACTGATCTCTTAAGTCCTGTCTGATTTGATCCCGTTCTTCTGCGGTTGATGCCGCAAGGGTATCTATCTGACCACCTAATTTAGTACGTTCTTCAGCACTAAGATCAGCTAAGCCTTCAACATCTCCACGTATAGCATCGATATTACCTCTTAGTTGCTGTCTTTCTTGGGCACTTAAAGCTTCACCTGCTGAAATTTTTTGTCTTAAAATCTCACGTTGAGCTTCATTTAGTTCAGCAGCACTACCAAGCCGTGCATCCATAGTACCAACATCTCTACTCAAACCAGCAAAATCTCTAGTTAAAGCACTTAAATCACCACCTTGTGCTCGGATATCATCACGAACTTGATCGATATTTAACCTAGCAATGTCTCGGCCAAACTCATCACGCATTGTATCTTGCAATGAGCCTAACCTATTAGCCATTGACTCTTCGTAGCCAGCAGTTGTTAGATAATTACCTAAGTCTTGTCGTATAGCATCTGTTTCTTCTTGACCCGCATCTCTATATCGATTGATAAGATCTGTTAGTTGTTGATCACCAGTACCAGTCTGCTCTACTATATTCCTAAGCTGTTCATCTAACCCTGCAATATCTCCAACATGGAAATTTCTACTTTCTAAATCACCAAGACGTGTATCAAGCTGACCTGTTAATCTATCATAATCAGACTGTAATACTCTACTACCAACATCAGTAGTTAAACTATCTAAACGACCAATGTTAGATTGTATAGATGCTTCTAAATCTGATGGATCAAATGGTGTAACACCACTTCCTTGAGCCATCCACTCTTCTGCATCATAGATATCTTGTAAGGTTTTAAATTGATCTCTGCCTTGTGACTCTAACCATTTTTTATACTCGACATCTTTATCATAAGCTTCCCAATCTAAAGTTTGGGCATAGTTGAGAGTACTTCCCGGAGGATGCTTACCTGACCCCCAATTATATCTCTGACCATGGACACCGGCATCGGTAGAATACTGATAACGGTTCTCTGAATCACCGCCTAAACCACCGGAATAAGTTCCAGGTCTGTCGCCTAATCCTGATACCTGTTTCCAATAAGTTTTCCACTCTCTATCGTTAGATAATCTTTTAACACCTGAAACCGGCCAGCTATCAGGCTGACCAGTATCACCCTGGAACACTTGACCTGTCTTAACTCCTCCAGCCCTAGACCAATTTCCTGCATTAGCTTGCGAACCAATATAACCCCAGTCAAGCTGATTCATTTTATAAGCCATTACTTATCCTCCTCTAATCTTTCACGCAACCATTCTATGATGGAACGCTGTCCTGCTTTATACATAATAACACTAAGCTCCTCTTTAGGATGCGGGTTTACTGGTGGGAATTTATCCTCCAGTTCTAATAGAATAGACTGGAGGTTTGGGCCAAGCAATGGCTCAAGCGTATTGGGGTAAGTTGACATTGCTATGCTCAAAGAATGCAGGCATTCGTGCTGCCTTGGTAGAATTTAATTCTGGTGCCTTGCCTTCATACATTAAGCGATCGCTTGCATCTAGCCAGAATTTTTTGTCCAAATATTTAT
>VTLG01000209.1_pt1 | contig 17860 bp, 27 predicted proteins | sample 4694571 | NCBI WGS metagenome assembly VTLG01 (sample SAMN12604809, study PRJNA352737) | marine metagenome | biome: ENVO:00000447; feature: ENVO:00000209|ENVO:00000569|ENVO:01000036; material: ENVO:00002151; isolation source: viral sequences binned using virsorter ... | reverse complement strand
TTTCTTGTGCCTGTTTTAGTTAGTATCTGCATATTTTTTAAAAAAAGAAGGTGGCCTTTTAAAACCACCCTCCACAATCAACTATATATTTATGAATCACACTCGTGATGAAGTGTATCTTTTAGCTATTTGTACCAGTCTGAATTGTTATTGTACCACTCATACCTGCATACGGATCAGCTGACGTGCCACTTTGTATAAAGTTAGCAGGTTTAGCTTCTTGTGCTGTAAAAGTTAATGTATATCCAGATAAATCACCAAATGCTGTTCCTGATACAATACTACCACCAGTAACTTCACACCCGTGTACTAATCCAAACTGCATAAAATTACCGTTTCTATCTTCTATACAAATATGTGGCCTTCCAAATGCCATTAACTTCAATTCTGCATTATCTTCTTTAGATAGTTTAGGGAATTGTAAAGTAATACTTTGTTCAAAAAATGTTGTGCCATTTTCTCTAGAACTATTTATTGTTTGTTCAAAAGAATTTGCACCGTGTAAATCATATTGATAAGCAGTAAAAGTTCCATTAATATCTGTTATTTGATCAGCAGATTCTGTTACTGTACCAAGCAAACCAAAATCTACAAACCAAGCACGAACCAATCCTCCTACTACATCTTTACAGGGTACTTTTCTACCTGTTGTTAAATCGCAAGCCATAATCTTAAAATTTTAAATTAAGGGGGAATCACACCCCCTTGTTATTAATTAATCTTAGGCGTATATAACTACATCTGATGTAATTCCTATTTGTACACCTGCTGTAAATCTCATTACCAAGCGGCAATTCTGACTTCCGTCCAAATCTCCCATATCTAGAAGTTTTACTTCGTTATGGTCGCTTAATAATCCAGTACCAAAGTATAAGTTAGACTTCTGTGCAGCCATCATTGAGTCATCTGGTAAACCAGCACCAATAACAACTTTAACACCATCATAAGAAAGTGCGCCATTGTTCCACCATTGAGTACCCTGTGCATTAACACCCGCTGCTCCTAAGCCATTAGCTCCAAAACCACCTAAGGCTCTTACATATAATTTTGCTGCTTTTCTTGAAACATAGATGTATAAATCTTCTTTACCATAAACTCCTGAAGGTATAGCATCTACTACTTTGCCCATTTCATCAATGATGTTGGCAGCAGTCAAAGGTGAACCACTAACTGCAACACATCCAGAACCACCAGCTGTTGCTAGGTAGTAGAATCCATCAAATTCACCAGCGTTACCTGTTTGTCCTGACCAAATATTGTTTTCAGTTTTTTCTGCTACTAATCCTGCTGCGTGTCCTATAATAAAATCAGAAAATGCAGGTGGTAAATTATCATAAGCAGAATATCCCATTTGAATAGCTTCCCAATCACTTCTAAAATCTTTCTTACAAAATTCTAGATTTACTTGAAATTCTTCAGGTTGTAATATTCTTTCTGTTAATGTAACAGTTCCTGTTGCTGTAAAATCACAAGTTGCATCTTTAATTACATTTGCATCAGTTGCTACTTTCTTTAAAACCTCTTTGAATTTAACATTAGGTTTTACGGTAATTAAACCGTTTTCAATTGTTGAACCACTAAGTAATGCAGCAGAAATATACTTTCCAGCAAATTCACCTGCATACGTAGAAGTTATTGAAGTTGTTGTTGCCATTTTTTATTATTTAATTATTATTAAAAATTTTACTGTAAACTCTATCCATTGTGGTAGTTTGTCTGTTACCACTAATTTTGAAGTTTACTTTGTTGTTTTGTTCTGCTTCTGGATTGTGTTTAATTGGCTCAACCGTTTCAGCAGATAATTCTTCTTTAGTTTCTTGAGCTTCTTCGCTCATTTCATCTTTCTTTTTACCGTGGTCCATTGCTTCAATCATAGATTTTAATTCATCCATAGCTAGTGCAAATTCTTCACGAGTAACATATTTCATTTCTTCTTTTTCTTCTTTATCCTCGTGTTCTTTCATTTCAGTATCTACGGTTTCTTCAGAAATTTCTTCCTCTGCTTCTTCAGCAGCTTTTGTAATATTGTCTATTAGACCTTCTTCAACTACAAAAAGTGTTCTACCATCTTCTAGTTCATATTCACCTACTGGTAATGCCATTTCTCCATCTTCTGATTTGATAAATACTGCATTGCCTTTAGTAAATTCTTCTGATACTAATAAAGTACCATTCTTTAAACTGATTTCAGCTAGTTCTACTTTTTCTTCAGAAAGTTCTACACCAACAATATTCTTGATTTTGTTTAGTATATCATTTGCTTTCATAATAAGATTTATTAGTAATGTGAAAAAATATGCTAAGTGTTATGTGTTTTCACAAAAAAAATTATTCTGGTGTGCCTGTTATGTTTCCTATGCCTTGTGCTTGTAGTGAACCATCACAACATTTTCTGTGATAGCTTCTGCCATCTGGACATAAACAACCTCTTTTAGTATTCTTAGGGCTTGTGTTACTTGGTGTTTTGAATTTTCTACTTTTCATATTATTTGTTTTTTGGTGATTTAGGATGTTTACTAGGCAATAAATCAAAATCGCCTGTGTATTTAGGATTCTGTGGCCTGCCATTTCTAACAAGATATAAATATGCATTTACTCTAGCTTGTGCCCACGCTGTAGGTGATTTAATTCTTGGTGAATGCGAAACATTGAAAGCTCCTAATCCTCTTTGAAATACAGATTTAAGCTGTCCTACCGTTACACCATAGCCTAGCTTCTTTTTGTATCTTTCATTAAAATCATCTGCTTTCTTTTGTAAACTTGCTTCATCCTTCTTACTTACTTTTGCGCCTCTGCTAGTAGATGCATCTCCTTTAGCTGTTCCTTTACCTTTTGGATTAGGATTTGGTGTACCAGAAGCTGGTGCTTTTGGTGATTTTCTAATACCACCTCTAGGCCCTATTTCAGCATAGTTACTTTTTTTTTTAACGCATTTACCTTCTTTGTTTTTTTTGTACCCTTCAGGACATTTATGCTTATATAACTTATGTTCTTTACAAGGCATATACCATTCTTTTCCTTGATATTCGTGTATGTGAAAACCTTCACAACCAATATTGTTTGCTATTTCTTCAGCTTTCTCTTGTGTGCTATATGCTAATCTATCATCAAGTATTGCAAAATCTTCATTTACTACCATTGACTGTAAATTAATTTCACCTAATTCTTTTAACTTACTTTCTGCCCATCTTAATCCTGCTTTGCCTCCCCATAGTAAATAGCTAATAGTGCCACACGCTTCAGTGTTACCTTCATCATAATATTCACTAGCTCTACTTAAAAAGCTATACATTCTTTTGATGGTTTCTAAACTAATGTTTTCTTTGTTTGCTAATTGTTGCGCCCTGATCTTTCCAACCTGTGTAGCACATTTATTATTAACCTTTTCATTTAAATCAATTCCACGTTTAGCGTTATTTGTAACTCCTGAAGGATAATCTTTATATGTTTCAAGTGTTATCTTTTTACCTGATTTAGTTCTTTTATCTTTTCTAATTAATGCTTTGATATTGCTTAACATATATTCTGCTTCGTTTTCTTCTATCGCTTCCATCTCTGCTTTTAGATTTGGTCTGCTTATTTTAGCCTTATCTGCAAAGTATCCTTCAATACTAAAACCTTTTACTTTGCCTGTTTTTACATAATCATTCCAAACCTCATCATTTTCTACTTTCATTGAAATCATCCAAGTGCCTTCTGGTACATCAAAACCATACATTTTGCTTTTATCCATTTCAGGATTATCAACTATCCAACTTTCTACAACTGATAAACCATTTATCTCCATATTGTGTTCTAGTGTTGCATTGTTTTGGTTGCCATTCATAAAAAACAATTCACTTGCACGCTTTACAGTATCTTTACTAAAATACACGTAAAACATTGTATCATTCCGCTTTCTAAATATTGGCTTCATTGGCACCAAGGCGGCCCCAAGAAGGATTCTTTTTTCTTCATCTACTTTTGCAAACTTTATTTCTTCTTTACTTAATGTAATCCATTCTTCTTCTATGGCTGGATTCTCTACTAAACTAACCGCTTCTATGCCTGTTAATTCATCATTTTCATCTAGTAATAATTCTATTATTTCCATATTATTTGTTTTTATCCACCTACTGTAGCAGCGGAGATTATATTATTATTTAATTGTTGTGCAGTAGTTACATCTTGTGCTACTACAAATGCTTGTACTGGTTGCTGTTGGCCTAATGCTGAAGCTATTTGATTAAATCCAGATTGACCTACTATGTTAAACTGTGGTGCAGTTGGTTGTGTAGGTGGAGCGCCTGCTTGTGGCCCTGTTGTTGGTATTCCGCCACTTGGCCCTTTTACTTTACTTAATACATTTTTAGCTTGTGCAACTGCGCCTAAAACTGCCGCTATTTGTGTAGCATAAAATATAGGGAACGCAATCGCTGCTGCTGGTCCTGTTCCTTTAGCTGATTTTTGTGCAATATCCAAACCCTGTGCAAAACCTACACCTGTAGTTATTATTATATCTGCTAACGCTGCTGCTTTTGCTATTTTTGTTCCTTCTCCTGCTAATTGAGCAATACTTTGTAAAGAAGATGATGTTGCATTAACAAGTGTATCTTGTAATTTTATCCTTGCATCTGTAGTTTTTTCATCAAAATCTAATATATCACTTTGTGCGTCAAAAAATAATTTTACCATATCATCACCTACCTTTTTTTCTTCTTTTATTAATTCATCATTTAAATCTTTTTGGTTTTGTAGCCTTTTGAAATTAATTTGTTGCTGAAAGTTTAATAATTCTTCATTGGCATCTACAAATGCTTGTGTACCTTCTTTAAATTGATCTCTTTGTCTTGTTAACCTTTCTACACCTAATTCTTCTTCAACGTCTATTGCATCTCTTTCTAGCTGTAATCTTTTTATTACATCATCTTCTAATGATGCTGTAAATTCTGCTTCTGCTACTTTTCTTTCATCAATGCCATCTAATACACTTTGCTGAAGTTCTATCTTTTCTCTTAGGAGTGCATTAGCGTTACTATCTTGCTCACTTCTAAAACCTTCTATTTGTGCTAATACTGCTTGCTTTTCATTTTGTGCTTCTAATAATGCTATATAGTTTTCTTGATTGTCATTTAAATCAAATTGTGCTTGTGCTTGTCTGATTTGTATGTTAACCTGTTCTAGCATTGCAGCTTGTTGCTTATCTAACACATCTTTTAAATCATTGTTTGCCTGTATTCTTTCCTCAATAGTTTTAAATTCATTATCTCTAATTTGTCTTAATTGCTCTGCTTGTATATCATACTTTTCAATTAAACCCTGTTGTTTTACAGCAGCAATTTCAGCTTGTTTTGCCAATTCTACATTTGCTTCTGCTTGGTTGATGGTTTCAATTACTGAATTAGCTACACTTTTTGTGAAATCTTTAATGGTTTCAACAGCTTCAGTAGCTGCGCCTTTCATCTTAGTATAACCATCTGACATTTGTTTTGTAGCTGCTTCTAAATCTTTTGTTAATGCTTCTGCTTCTTCTGTATCTCCTACAAAATTGTTAAATGCTATTCGCATTTCAAGAAAACTCTTTTTTATGTAACCAGTAACCATTTCAAATTGACCTGTCATCTGATCTGTAAAATTTTTCTTAAAAGCTTTTACTCCGTTAGAAATACTATTTATAAATGTGTCAAAGGTTGCAAACATAGAATCACTATCATCTTCAAACTTCTTTGCAAACTTTGAAAACCCTATTTTCATAGTTTCAATGCCTGTATTAAAGAAATCTGTAACTTCTTGTGATGCACCTATTACTTCTTTCAAACCATTAAAGGCTGCAATAGCTAAACCTATACCTGCTGCTTTTAATGCAAGACCTACACCTTTAATACCACCAGCTAAACCCTTAGAGGCCTTATTCATATCCTCAAAACCTTTGGTAGCTTTATCTGTAGATGTTGTTACTTCATTCTTTAAATCTTTTATTTCAGATTGTAAGTTTTCTACTTGGCTAATTGCCTTATCTGTTTTGATATTTAATTCAATTATTTCTTGCCTTGCCATTTTCTAATTTTAATTGGTTCAATCCTTCTCTAATACTTAATGGTACTTTGTTAATACCTAATGCTATATTAATATGCTTATCATATAGCTTGTTTTTTTTACAAAATTCTAATGCTTCTAATATTATTTTCATACGTCATTTAATAATTCAAATTCTGTTTCACCACTTTGTAATTTAGTAGTCATTGAATTTATTTTATATAATCTTGTTCCTATAATTATTTTATCATCTAGTGTTAATTGTAATAATATCTTTAATGGTAATACTGCGCTAAATTTATACAATCTAGCTTTTTTACTATATACATCTGTAATATAATCTTGATAGTTTAATTGAAACAAACTATTGTTATTACCACCATAATCTGTAAGGTTGTAAGTGTCTATTTCACTACCAAAGTTTAAATTGATGCTTGGTGCAGTAGATGCACTTCCTAATTCATTGGCGTGGTGTGGCATCCAATAACTTGTTATGGTGCTATTTGTGCCTGTTGCACATAAGGCTCCGTATGTTTCTGGTCTTGTTGTACCACTTAAAAAATTAATCCCTGTACTGATGCCTGTTCTATATACTCCATAAAATACTAATGGTTGACCTATATTTGGATTTAATTCTTGATCTAAAAAACAACCTGTTTGAATATCTGTATTAGTTAAAGCAGTTAAATCACTTAATCTACTATAAAGCATATGCTCAAAAGGTGCTGTTACTTTATATGCGCCACCTTCTTTTAAATCAGATTTATATTCTATTTCACCATACTTTCTATTGTTAGTATTTAGAAATGTTTGTGCTAGTATGCTTTTAGGTTCTGCATATTCTAAATCTATTTCACTATATGGTGTGGTTTTACTTATTGAATGCTCTGTATTTTTTACATATTCTGTTATGTCGTGATTATCACCACCTGCAAAGAAATCATCTAGTTTTTTAACTACTATTTGATCATTGAAATCTACAAATGCAGTAAGGTTAAACATTCTAAACATACCGTTTAAGAAATCTAACACTTTAATATCTGGTATCTGGTCAAGTATTACTATTTCAGCATTTGTTGTTATGCTGCTATCACTTGTAAAATTACCTGCAAAAGTATCATAAACTTGTGTGCTAGTATTATATACAAAGTGTTGACAATCTATTTCAACATTAAAATTTAATAAACTTTCATTTGTTAATACCCTTGTAGCTAATTGAAATGCATCACTAGGTGTTATTGGATTAACAGTACTAAAACCAAAACCAACACTTACAGATTTATTACCTGTAACGTTTTCTAACGAAGCAACAATATTACCTGTAACTTTATTTATTATTTGTACAGTATAGATTTTTGTAGTGTTGCCTGCTGTTGGTTGTATTTCTGTTTCAAATGTAAAACCTTCTGGTTGTCCTCCTGTTTGATTATTATTAAAAGTATATACACCATTTCCTGCTTTTGGGCCAAAAGGTGGAGAACCTGAACCAAAATGTGTACATGCTACAGAAGGCTCACCTGTACAACTAAATGCGTGATTATCTACAATGATATTACTAGGTGATACCATCTTGCCCTTATCTCTGTGCAACCACATATATAAATTATTCATTGTAGTACTATCAAAGAATTCACTTGTTTTAAATGTTAATGAATACTTTTCTTCAATAGCTTTAATAATGTTTTTAATTAATATAGCAGGTTTTAAATCTTCAGGCAATACTCCTCTTTTATTGTTTTGTGTTGCGTTGGTGCTAATATTTAAGCCACTTTGTAAATTAGTAGAACCATTTTGATTATCATAAATGTACTGTTGGCTATGTGCTATTAATGGATATATAATACCGTCATTGTATGCTACAGAATTAATAGTAAAATTAATACCATTTTCTAAACCATTTTTTACACCTGCATCGCCTACAGTGTGGTTAAAGTTTGCTAACCAATCTAATGCTGTCAAACTATCTTCACCTATTAAATCATTAAGTGTAATTGTATTACCAAAGAATGTAACCTTGTACAATGATGGTAAATTATTTCGCATTGTAACACTTTCTAATCTAACCTTACCTTCTTTATATGCAAAGTGATTTAATTCTATTCTAGCGTTTGCTAGTAGTTGATTGTCAAAACCTTCTACATCTGGATTATACCAATACTTAAATATTTTGTTATTTGTCTTGCTTGCAGGTAAATTAAATGTTTGTGAAAAATCAGTAAATACTTTATCAATGCTTTTTACGTCTTGAATTACTTGTGTCAATGTAATTAAATCTTCTTCCATCATATCTACACTTACATAATCTTGTGCAGTTGTTGTGAATCGTAATTGTGGTTGTATGTATAATAGAATCTTTTGCATTATCTAATATTGTTGACAAAATCAAATGCTTTTTCAAAATTCATTGTATAGTTTATTAATTTGTCATTTAAACCTGTTTTACGTGTAAAATTACTATCTGTAATACATACAGGATAAATTACATTCTGGTCATCTGTAAGCCATATATATTCACTAACCATTAATTCCTCAAAATATACATTCATTCGCTCATCTACAAAACCAGTATTTAATGTGATTGATTCTGTGCCATTTGCATTGTGTACTTTCTTTGCGTGTGCTGTAGTGCTGTATGAATTAAATGTTATTGTTTCATCACAATCAGTTCCGCTTTCAGGTTCTGCCAAAGTAACACTTCTAGCTTTAAATATACTTCTATTAAATTTCTCATTTCTAGTTTCTAATGTTTCTATTGATTTCTTATGAAAAAATAAATCTTGTAATGCACCCCATCTATTTAAAAAAGTAATCTTTTGTACTGGATATTTACATTCTTCTATTTCTTTAAGTGTTAAAGTAGATTGGTTTTCGCCAACATCAGTTATTAATAGTTCATCATATTGTTGTGTTGATGTTGATGCACTTCCATAAGCTATCTTCTGATTTTGGTTTCCATTGTCTGTGAAGTTAATTGTCGTTATAACTGAACCATTAAGTTTGAAACTTATGGAAGCTACCTTTTCTTTATTTATTGGTAAGCTTAATGTGCTTCCCTTGTGGTATTCGTAATAGGTACCGCTTAACATTACCAATGCTTCAGAAGTGTAGTTAACACCTTCTTTAAATTTATTAAATCCTTCTTGTGCTAAGTAAGTTGTCGTGGTTGCAGAACCTATTATAGTTCCATCTGACTGTCTTGCGCTTGTTACTACGTCAACCCAAATAGATTGTGTTAGTGCTGAATTGCTTAATGTACCATCATAGGTTTGAATTATGTGGTCATTTACTAATTCACTAATTTCAAATGTTACGCTTGTCTCATTGGGTAGTGGTTTTTTCTTAAATGTAAATGTTGCGTATAAATCATCACATATCGTTGAAGAACCACTTACTCCACCGTGTACTGTTACAACAGCCTGAAAGTAATTTAAATTAGCTATATTGCTTGTGCCTGTAACTTGTGGTGTTCTAATGAAAAAGGGAGAACGTGTTCTTATTATTGTACTCATATCTTAAAATTATCTTCTATATATCCTGCTACTATTTCATCACCATATAAATCTAAACCACGTTCAAATGGTTTGGTAAAAAACATTGTAGCTCTAATTCCTTTTTTATATATGCTTCTAGCTATTAAATAGTTTAATGATTTTCTATTAATAAACCTACCTTGCTCATCTCTTGGTGCAATACCTTTTTTAACTGTCCATTTATCAAACACTCTACTAGGTGGCATTTTACTTGTATATCTAAATGGTGATTTACTGCTTTCTGAATAAGTAGATTTAGCACCCCTTACACCTTGGTCTTGATAAACACCATATTCTTCACTTTCAAACTTTACTTTACTACCTTGTATTTTATACCCTAAACTTTGATATAGCTTGCCACTTGCCTTTTGGCCTTTTCGTGTAAGATTAGCACGTGATTGCTGTACCACATACTTAGCATACTTTTCTAATGCTTCTTCAAACTTTCCCATTAGCAATAAGTCATTTCTGATGTTGTACCTATATCAAATGTTACTGCCCATCCAGCTAACATATTATCAAACCTTTCTGTAAATGGTTCACAAGTTGCAGGATTAATTAATTCAAAACCATTTCTATATGTATCACTTTTTTGTAATACTCTCATTACTCTAGTTGCTAGTGCTAGTTGTGTGTTTAGTATATCTTGCCTATTGTCATTACCAAGAAAATAATCACGTGTTTGCTCATTGCTAATATCAACAACATCCATAAGAAAGATTGTCATATTATGCACTACATTATTACTTTCAATAGTTGCACTATTTACTGTAATGTGGCAAAGTGGATACAAACTCTGCTTCTTTAAATCTACATCTGCAATATCACCAAACGTTACTTCGTGATTAAATGGTTCTGCTTTGACTACGTCTCTAATTGTATCTATAACTTTGTAAAAACTTTTCATATTGATTTTATATATAATGGTGCGTGTTTGCCTAAATCTTCTTCAATGAATTCATCTAGCCAATCTATTGATTCATCAAAATCTGCATCTTCATCTAACATTAATAACTGTAAACATTTCCAATAGTTGTAAACTGCTCTAATTGGTTTACTGCTTGTTACACCCATAAATGCATCTTCAAAACCATCTGCTAGAATTACATATTCGTGTTTATCTACTAGTTCCTGTTCCATTAGCTTTTCTAATATTTGCTCTCTTTTCATTTCTTTTTAAACATCTGCTGTTGTAAATCAGCTTTATCTTTTTCAAAGGCTAGATACTGCAAACAAGTATGTAGCTTTAATTGTGTAACTTCATCAAACCTCCTGACATCACCTTTTGCCAATCCATAGACTGACTGATACCAAGACCATTTTTCATTAAATCCAGTTTCTGCTGTGGCAAAACTATTTCCGTTTGATTTGCCAAAAAGCTCAGGATATGATTCAATAACTCTCTCTTTAAATTCCAAAAAAAAACTAAAGCACTAAATACTATATCTAAACTCATACCTTGCATATCATAAGTATCTGCACCTTTGTATTCTTCTACTAGGTATTTATCTTTTCTAGTAAATGATATTGGTCTATATAATACACACATAGCTTTATGCATTAAAGACCATTCAGAAAGGTAATTATCTAAATCAACATATTCACCAAATGTAATTTCATCTAGTTTTGGCACGAATGCAAATTCCTTACCACCATAATCAAACCTATCAATAAATTTAGGTTCTTCTTTAAATAGGTTGTTTATCGTATTAGTAATATTATCAATATCTGTAGCCTTAATTTGTAGTACAGTTTTTAATGGTATGTTGCAAAAAATTTCTATCATTTTCTGCTTTAAAAAATTATCATCTTCATTCTTATCACTAATCTTTAACCACTTCTGGTATTGTGATAATGATATTTCACTTAATGATTCAGGTATGTTAATTGTAACTTTCATATATATATAATGTAGAAAAAAGTGTAAAGTGTTATGTACAAATTTTATATTTCTTTTCTTATCTCTTCTTATCTTATCTTAATGCTTTATCAATGCTTAAGCAATGCTTAATAAATGTAGTATTCACCACCACTTTGTAATTGGTAACTAACTGCATAACGCAAGGCGTCCAATGCGTGGTTGTAGTTATCTACAGGTGTTTGGCTTTTACGTTCTAGCCATACATAGTTGTTTAGTTCTTTGATTAGATCAGTACTATCACTATCTATAACTAAATCATAATCTTGTATCATACTAATACCATAAGTAACTGAACCTTGACCTTTTATAGCTGGTACTATATTACAATGTCTTGATAATTCATTTATTAATCTTGGTTCTGCACTATCACCAACAATTAAATCATTGCCTGCATATTTTACATTTAAGCTTGCTAATTCACTTGTAGTAAGTTTAGCTTGGTAGAAACATAACTTAACATAAATTATTTTATTCTCTTTATCTATGCTTGTTTTCACTAATGTACTGGGGTCATTGCTAAATCCATAATCTTGCCCATAAACAACTTTATTAATATACTTAAACTCACCTATTGACCAATTAGAATATATAACACCTTCTGCTTTATCTAGCCAAGCACCTTGTATAGTATGCTTAAATCTTTCTGGCCTTCTTTGCTTCATACTTTCTATTTGCTGTATGTAGCTGTTTGATAAATTATCTTTGTTGTCTAAATAGGTTGTGTGTATATAAGTGGTATCATCTTTTGTTATGTTGCTTCCAGCTTGTACACCACGTGATTCATACCACCTTTGGTAAATAAAATGTTCTTTAGTTGTTGGATTCAGTATTAGTATTATTCTATTCTCTTGTGCTTTATTTCTAACACTTAAATCAATCTTATCAAATGTATCTTCATCAACTAATTCTTCTGCTTCATCCATCACCCACGTTGTTATGCCTTGCAATGATTTTAAGTTTGCTGTTTGGTCTCCTGATGAAGTTTTAATACCTCTAAATATTATCTTGCTACCATTGCCTTTGTTAATGATCTCATCTTTTGTTATTGTAAAATCATTTAGCTTGCCTAGCAATTCAATCTTTTCTATAAATTCAGGTATGATTGATATAGATGCAGAACGTAATGTAAAACGTGTAAATAGTATAGTGTGGCCTGCCTGATATGTTAGCAGTAGAAGTATAGTATTTATTGCAAATGATTTCCCTGAACCTCTACCGCCTGTAATAATAAAATACCTAGCTTTAGATTCATTAAATACTAGATACTTATTGTGTAGCTTTAATTCCTGCAATTAGTTTTCTAAAATCGTGGTTAACTTGTTCTGTTGTGTGCATATCTACTGTATCTTTCAACTTGCCATATACATTGTCCATAATAGAATTAAATGCTGCTACATCTTGCTTTTCTATTGCTTTAGTAAGTATAGCTTGCACCATTCTGTATTCATTAGACTGCCATACATCATTGCCTTGATCATCTTTTACTTGCACCATCATATCCAACATTTCTCTAATTATAGTGCTTCTATTTTTGCTTCCTTTTGGTCTGCCTGTAGGATTACCACTCTTGCCTTTTTCAAAAGGTTTTAGGTTTTCAATGTTGCTCATCTTTCACTGTATTTTCACTGTTTTTAATACCTTCTTCATATTCATTAAGATACTCTCTTAATTTATCTTCAGCTTCCTTTTTCAGTTTGTGTTTCTTGTTCGTATTCATATTCATTAAATAGTTTTCTCATTGTCTCTACTAGTTCTTTTACACAACTACCACAAGTGGACATTTTTTTATGTTGATTGAATATTCTATTATGTATTTTTAATAGTGCTGATTGTTCTGTTGGTCCTAATTTATTATTTATGTGTTTAAATATATCTTTTAGTGTTTCATATTCTTCTGCGTTTAAGCATTCTATTTTTTTGTAAGGGAATAGTTTATTTAGTTTTTCTTTTCTTGCTTCACAGCCGCAAGGCATTCCTAGCTTATCAAATATGTAATCTACACTAGCTTTGATTCCCGTTGCTTTTGTAAACTTTTCAATTGAGTCCCCCAAACCTTTTGATTTACTTTTCATATAGTTTCTTTTTAATATTTTTCTTTGCTCTTTTAATTGTATTGTATACTGTTACGTGTCCTAATCTGGTTTCCTTTGCCAACTTTCTTATGCTATTGAATTGCTTAACATACAACGTAAATAGTTTACGATCAAACCAATACATACCATTTAGTATATCAAGTACCTTATTGTTAAATTCTTCTATTTCAAATTCTTCTTCTTCTACTATGTTTTTTATTATTGCGTTTTCATCTTTGGGTATCCTGTTTTCTTTGTTTGCAGTTTCTTGTATTATTCTTTTTATTGTTCTTTTAATAATTCCAAAGTGAGGCTTGTTATTTATTATTAATTGCTGTGTTTCTATTTTTCCATCGTGTACTTGCTCATATAATCTAATATACATTTCTTGTACTATATCTTGTACAACTTTTTTATCTTTCTTATATAGTAAATTATTTGCAATTTCACAAAAATCATCGTGGTAAAGTGCTAGGTGTTCCAATATATTATTTAGATCTACCTTCTTCAACCTCAATTAATAAGTTTACAAAATCATCTAATTCCAATGCTACATAATCTCTTTCAAAGTTTTTAGTAAAACATACTACTGGCATCTTTGCGCTTCCTAAACAATCATTTCTGCTTTGCTCAAGTGCTTTCCAAATGTTTAGTTTCTCCTGATTCTTACACTCCCAATTAAACTCACTTAATATACTATTATCATCAATACAAAGTATATCACCTTTCATAGATAAACCACCACTATTAGGTGTTCGCCTTATGTTAGCTTGTAGCTTTTCTGCTAGGTACTTTGCTAATTTTAATTCAAATCTTTTACCTTTTTTATTAGCATTCATCAAATATAGATTTTTGTTTTACATTCTCTTTTTTTGTGACACCTATAGCAGTTTCTAATATTGTTCTGCCTGCTTCATAATCTACTAAATTTCTTAAAACATCTCTATAACCACCAACACCAGCACTAACTTTTATATCGTGAAATACCTGTAGCTTCTTATGTTCTCCTTTCATTGTGCATAAAATGCCATCAAGTTTTCTTTCTTTTAAATCATTTGGCAAATTAAAGTTAGTCCAATATAAGTGTCTGCCTCTTTTTTTTGCTGGTATTAAAGGTTGATAGTATGGAGTTACGTTTTCTACACAATACTTACCATTAAAATAATTATCTAAAAAAATAATCTCCTGATAAAGTTTTAAATCAGGATAAATAGCTTTAAATGTATCTCTTGATTTTTGTGTAATTCTAATTTTACTGTGGCTTGGGCAAGGAGGACTACTCCAAATAAAATCAAACTCTTTGTAATGGTCTAATAAATACTGGTGTGCATCAGCTACTATTACTTTATCATTTGGGAATCTATCTTGGTATAGTTTAGCTAAATCTTTATCCCACTCTACAGCAGTAACATCTACATCTGTAACTTCATCCCATTTGTATCTGTTGCCACCAAGACAAGCATATAAATTTAATATCTTCATTTGTGTATTTGAAAGTGTTCTCTTATTGCTGCACCTAGATCAGCATTATTAGGATAGATAGCGCATAAGTATTTAATACTATTTACTACAGGTTCATAAGGATGCTTGTAATATTCTTTAGTTTGCCTTAATTCGTTTAGTGTTCTTTTCTTCGCCATTTCTGAACAAAATAAGTTATTAAGGTTACTGGCAACCATATAGGTGTTAACAATAAACCTATCAATACTGCTAATATATCAAGTATCTTTTTTTTCATAGTAACTGCTACAGATAGCTATAGCTTGGTCTGTTTTTTTACCTTCTTTTATAACTTCAGGTATACACCTTATCATAAAATCTTTTCTAGTTTCTCCTGCTTTTGGTTTTGGCATATTATCTATTAAATAAAAAATGTGTTAGCATTCCTGCAAAGAATGATACAACACACACTACAAACATCACATAGTATATGTAATCTATATTAATCATACTATACAAAACTACTAATTTTTTTCTTTAATTTCTGATTCTGCCTGTATGCCTTGATGTTGTTCTGTTCTGCTATTAAGTTTTTTTTCTGTAAATTATCCAATGCAGCTTGCAAAAAGCAGATAGTAGAATATGCATCTGTTAATGTATCTAACGCTTCTTTTTTGCTGTTAGTTGCTTGTTGTTTTATGTTTTCTTGTGCTTGTAGTATAAGTATCTGCAACTTGTTTTTTGTTATTGTTATATCTATTGTATCCATTTAAAATATTCTTAATTGTTGTTTATGTTGTTCTATTCTTTTTATAGCAGCATTATAGTAATCCTTATCTAACTCACAAGCTGTCAAATCATATCCTAAATTATGACAAGCAATAGCAATACTTCCAGAACCTAAATGTGTATCTAATATTTTATCCCCTTCTTTTGCATAATTCATTAAAAGCCATTCATAAAGTTTTATAGGTTTTTGGCAAGGATGCCAGCGCATTTGATTTTCCCAATCAATTTTATTTCCTATTACATTACCAATACTTGTATAGTGATATATTTTCATATTTACACCAAAACTATGTGATGCTATATCACAATCAGACAATCCTGCGGGTGAATTTCTTTTACCACCACCTGTTTTATCGTGTATTATTCTTCCAACATCATCAATATGTTTAGCATAATAATTAACACCAAAAACAATTCTATTTTTAGTTACTCTTTTAAGCTCTGTAAAATATTTTACATTTGGAATACTATTATTCCAATTAATTTTTTTATGTACTTTTTTACTTTCTTGAGTTCTAAAATCACCTGTTCCATAAGGTGGGTCAACTATCGCAAGGTCAAAATAATTATCTTCATACCTTGACATTAGCTCCATATTATCTTCGTTGGTTATATTCATTGCTTTTTATCTTCCATATATAGTAATTGGTCTCCTAATGTTTTATCAAGTGTTTTAATTAATCTGTATATTATTATGCTTTTTCTTTTAGCTTCTTGCTTTTCCTCTTGTGTACTATCTGTACCTAGATTTGCATATAAGTTACAATCTATTCTTAATAACTCATCTATCTTTTGTTTATCACTCCAACTTTTATAACTCATAAAAGTATCTATGTTATCATATCTATATTTCATTGTTTATCTTTTTAAAATAGTTCACAATTATATTATGGTATGTATTTGCTAATTTTGTTTGTTTATATACACTAAAAAAATATCTATCTTCTATTGTTGGTATTTCTTGCTTTTCTTCTTTATACATAATATTAATATATAAAGAATGTTTAAAATGTTTAAATTCCATTTTATCGCATAATTTGAAATATAATTTTGATAAATTAATATATTGTTTTTTATAAAAAATATCATCAAATTCTTCAAATAGTGTTTCACACAATATTTCATAATATTTAAAAAGTATTTTTAAATCTTTATTTTTATTCATAATTTATAGTTTTTGTTTTAATACATTATTACCACCTATTGTAAAACCTAATCCTTTATTGTAATCAAACATCAAAGGCTTATCTAGTGTAGGTGTACCACCAGTTTCTTTATCCTTAATCTTTTCTACTCTTACTTGTGTCATCATCCATAGTTCAGGAGAATTTACAAACCTATGTATTGATAAAAAAGAATCGCATCTATTAGCAAACACTTGGCCACCTTCTACATCACTCTTTCTAGGTGGTTGTATGTATGATGCATATTCGTGGTTTGGTGGATATACTCGCCTTGCACTTTCTGTCATTGGATGAGTCATTACATAAATAGATTTACCAGTAGTATTACAAAATTCTCTAATATCATTACATATTAAATAATTTCTTTCATATTGATTTACTTTTCTATCGTGATTTAATCCTGTATATGGGTCAATAGCACAAGCATCACACTTACTTTCTTTAAATAATTTAAGTAAATCTTTATGGTTATACATTTTCTTGTTACTAACAAATGTGAACCACTTAGCTATCTTGTTATTGTATTGTTCTATTTCTAGTTTATTTAAATCTACTAATTTACTTTGTGAATACATTTGTATTAAATCTCTAGTTAATTGTCCTGCACTATTTTCACCTGACCATATTAACCACTTCACATTGTGCTTAACACTTAAACATAAAAAATACCACAACATAAAATTAGTTTTACCTACATTGTCTAAACCAACTATTACTGTAAATGAACCACGTTTATGAACAAACCAATTATCTAATTCATTACCAATACCTAAACCTCTTTTTATTTTACCTTCTTTAAAAGCAAATAAGTATTTTAATTGATCTTCTTGCTTTACAATCATTTTATAAAGGTAGTTGTTAGGTATGGATCTTTATTATCTTTTTTTATCTTATCTTTTCTTAATGCTT
>VTLG01013335.1_pt1 | contig 17862 bp, 38 predicted proteins | sample 4694571 | NCBI WGS metagenome assembly VTLG01 (sample SAMN12604809, study PRJNA352737) | marine metagenome | biome: ENVO:00000447; feature: ENVO:00000209|ENVO:00000569|ENVO:01000036; material: ENVO:00002151; isolation source: viral sequences binned using virsorter ... | reverse complement strand
CTGGTTGTAAACGTTGACGTGGTCCTGAAGTATACCATTCGTAAGCATTCTCTAAAGCTTGCTCTGACATCGCATCTTGTTCCGAGTGAGGATCGTCAATAATCAATAAGTCCGCACCACGGCCCGTGATTGCTCCACCAACACCAGCAGCAAAGTATTCACCACCTTGCGCAGTTTCCCATCTGCCCGCAGCTTTCGAATCTTCTTGTAATCTTGTTTGAAATATTTTTGCGTATTCTTCTGAATCGATCAAGTTTTTGGCTTTACGACCAAATCTTATTGCTAACTCTCCTGTGTGCGTTGCTTGAATAATCTTTAATTTTGGATTACGGCCCACCATCCACGATGGCAAGAGATAAGACGCAAATTCTGATTTTGTATGCCTAGGTGGCATATTCACGATTAAACGTTTTAGCTCACCCGTTGCTAATTTATTAAATTTTTCCGCTATGTGCCTGTGATGGGGCCCCTCTACAAATTCTGGCCACACCGCTTTAACAAAAGATAAAAAATCACTTTTAGCTTTGTTCTGTATCTTTTTTTCAGCATGTAGCACTTGAAGTTGTCGAAAAGTCTTTCGGACATCAGGCGGTAATTTTTTTATATTTACCTTGTTCAAGTCCATATGGTACCAAAATGTTTTTATCAGGGCTGACCCTCTAAATCAAGGCATAAAGGAAAAAGCAGTGGGACCCCTTTTAAATTTAAGGGGGGTTGGGGTCAATGTTCCGTGATTATTCGAGATTGGTTTGGGACCTCTAGGCCACGGCCGTAGGCCGTGGCCGAAGGCCATGGAGCGCGCCCCTCCTTGCAGGGGCGCACAACCTGTGGTTGATGCATTTATTGCATACAACTACTAGTCTAATAACACCATATAAGCCTTGGCATTGTGTTTACGAAACCAATCTAAGTCTCGTCTAACAGCTTCCCATAGCTTTGAGATACCAACATCATTCCTTAACTCATCCTCTTGAGTTGCCGCCCATTCATTCTGAATGATAGCGTCATACTTGTCAGCTTCCTCTGTTGTTAGCAAAATAGATTCACCTGTGAATCTATTTTGTCTGTGAGTGTAGTTCTTAACTTCACCCGTTGTTCTGTCTTGTATCTTATGTTCTATTTGTTTTTCCATAGTCCCATACTATCCTATTACTTAATTAATGTCAACGCATTTCAGGAACAACAGCTTTATTAATATCAACCCATTCATTGTTCTCATTTAAATAAGTATTAAAAGGACGCGATTGCTTAGGGAGTTCAGGTATCGCTCTTTTAATAGCTTGCCTATTGTGATGCCAAAACTCATTGAGGCAATGTAATGTACACGCAATCCCAAAGTATGTAGTTGCGTTGCGTGTCACATAAACCTTATTGCCCTTTGGTCCACGAACCCTGTCTGTTGTTGTATAATGATGACATTTAGGATTTTGACAATGGTTATACATCTGTTTTAATTTTCATTTGTCCTGTTGCATTTCGCCAACCCTCTGCGTCTAAATCCCAATAGTTTAAAACAGGTTGTCCAGACTTATCTGTGTATAAACCTTTTAGACTTGGTGTTCCGTCTGGTTTATCGTATCTGCCTTTCCTAGTTATTATCTTTTTATGTTTCTTTGCGTAATAAGTTATATAAAAGTTATTAAAAGGGTTTTTCATCTGCTTCTTCCCTTTCTGCTTCTAACTTATCTATTTCTTCTTGGATTTTGTTTTTCATCTCAATTAAAGCTAATTGCTTTGTTGAGTTTATTAACTTATCTATTGTGTCCATTTTCAGCTCCATTTCTTTCTGTTGTTTATATTGGGATAATATATGATTATCCCAATATTGTCAAGTTTTATTTTGCTGATTGTTGTTGATTATATAATAATCTTTCGGCTATTTTTGCTTCTCTAGTTTTAGTCTTATTCTTCATACCTTTGATTAAACTAGCCAAGTTGCTTGGTTCGTAAATCATTAGACCAGTAGAATTAGACCTAACCATTTCTGCTTCTTCAACCTTGATACCAAGTTCTTCACAGAATTTAATAGCTTCTTCCATATATCTGTATGCTTTTAAACCCTCTTTAACTTTTTGGTATTGTGCTTCCAAACTATCAATCCAAGATTGATGTTTAGCAATCAGTTGTCCTTTAACTGCTCGCCAACCCATAAAGATTTCAAACTCTTTACGGCTACAAGGTATGGCTCTTTGCCTACAATGTGATGTTCCAATAATATCTACATAGTATTTACTATCAAACTTTTTAGTTAAGCCAGTAGAATTATCATTATCAGAGTTATAAGAAGAATAACCACTATAACCAAGAAACTTATCATTAAGTTCTATATGTTTAGTTTTATGTGGGTTATCCTCTTTGTTTTTCATTTGAGCTATGATGTCTGGGTTTAAACCTTTCTCTTTTAGTTCTTCCCTAAAATAAGAATAAGCAAATGCTTTTTTCTCATCATCATTTCTTGAATACTCACTACCATTCAAGCTACCATACAGACCAAAATCAAAATGTGATTGAGCAGTTTTCTTTTCCCCATCTACATCAACCTCAACATCATTTCTTTCGTTGTCTGCTTCTTCGCTAGTTGTTGCAAAGTAGAAGCATTTGTCTTTTGCTACTACATCACAAGGCGAACCATATTTCTTTTTAAATCCCTGTAAGATTTTTACATCTTCAGGAACATTGGTTCTTTCCACCACTTCTTTAGCAAGGGGAAATACTTTAGAATATGCTTCATCAACATTTTCTCTAGCTTGTAAGTATGCCTCTTTCTCTTGGGTGTTCTCATCTTCAAATACATATTTTATTCTATTAAAGAATTTCTGTCTGTATTCGTTATTTAGTCTTATTTTTGACATATGTTTTCCTTTCATTTAATTATTTTTAATTTACTACTTGACAATCGCTTTGTCAAGCATTATAAGGGATGTATGAAAGAAATAACTTGTAGTCATTGTGGATGTACACCTAAACCAGATGAATGGTCTAGTGAAACATTGTGCATTGATTGCATAAATACAGAGGAATAAAAATGGCTTATGTAGTTAAGTGGGTATTGTGCCTTACCGTAGCAATAATGGGTATCATCATTATGATACACGACCAAGAACACGCGAAGCTCGGAGCATTGCTCACATTTACAGGCTTCATATTGTTTGGGTTAAGTTTAGCACAAGCACATATTGAGACGATAGAATAAACTTGAGCCCTGATTCAACGACCGAATTGAATGCCGAGAGCACTTCGCAGTGGTTGAATCTGGGGTCAAGTGACAAGAATACTCTTTAGAGTCTTCCGGCTTGACCAAGGTCAAGTTATCCAAGACCCGAGCGAGATATCGCTCAGGAAGAATGTAGTGATAGTCCTGGACTGGACGCTACCTCGACCAATGGGCCGGAATCACATAGCCCAGCAGGACCGGTGTTTAACTGTGAATATGAAAATCAAAGAGATGGAGCACGGCTCTTATGACTGAAGTCTAAAGAAAAAAACAACTCTAAACACCACTCGAGACCAGGGGCCAAGCCCCAAGCAGCAAGCGTCAAGCTTGACAGCTGGTCCCGGATAATATATGATGGAGACATTATGAATGTAAGAAAGAAATTAGTAAAAGAAATAAAAAAAACGGACCCTGACTTAGCAGACGAAATTAAATGCATGTCGGTGAAGGAATTCAAAGCGTTGATGACAGTGTTCAACGTTTGGTGTCGACTGTAAACTTGAGCTCTGACCTGTAGAGGTAGAGACACAGGGCCCCTGAGACGCCTCAATACGAGTGTGTCGGCGGATATCTACAGGTCTGAGGTCAAGTGGGTAGGTTAATAACCTTGCTGGTGCACGCCCAGATAAAATGCGCGTGCTTGACCCTTGAATACTGGTCCTTACTAAGTCCTAGGCGAAACAGTAAGCACGTTGTAAGGACCAAGGTTCAAGCCACAAGCGTCAAGCTCTAAGGAACAAGCTTGACACTGTGGCCGGGATACTCTAGGATAACTTAAAAAGGAAAAAAATGAATAAATATACAATAGCACAAATAATGGAAGCATGGGACGCTGCGTTCGGTGAGGACATGCAGGCAGAATACCCGGGCTTCTTTCAAAGACTACAAGAGGAGCAAGATGACAGCGTTAAAGAAACGTGAGACCTGCGAAGAGCAGCTCAGGAGAATGTGCAAGAACATTGCCGAAGACATAACAGCCGGTAAACAGGACCCAGCGATATGGATGCATGACGTCTACGACGTCGAATGGATAACGTTCAATGACCACAATTACAAGGCTGCACGCCTGATGGTAGCCGGAGGCGGTCCTAACATCTGGGTGAACTTACAGACCAACACGGTCGACGGATATTGGGGCTGTGATAAGGTGAATCATGGCTTCATCGACAACATTGGCCTGGATGAATACCTAAGTGAGCTCTATGACAGTAAATAGTACTAAGCCTGAAGACCTACACGCAGAAAATACTTCAAGATTCAAGAACCAAGATCCAAGCACCAAGGCTCAAGCTGCAAGCGTCAAGCTGAGGCCCAAGCCACAAGCTCCAAGCTCCAAGCATTCTCACCCCAAGCCCAAGGTTCAAGCCCCAAGCCCTGAGTAACAAGCTTCTCGATGTCAGATCCATGGTACAAGGACCATGGAAAATGTTTTGAGGACCTCTGTCTTTGGTCCTCAATAAGGATGTAAGAATTCTTCGGATGCTCTACATGGAAGGCAATTTGGTGTGGAGAAAATTTAATTTTTTTACCTTTGGTAACTTTTAACTCAACAGTGAAAAAGTTGCCAGAATTGTTGTAGCCCAAGCAATCAGGACAACCAAGAGAGCTAAGATTTTCAAGCCTAGTCCACTTAATTCCAGGTGTATTTTTTTTAAGTTTGAGATATAATTTTCGCTCTGGGCCCATAAATTTTTAAGGTAAATCATAGCTACAATTCAAAGCCAGATTCTTTGTCTGTCGGTGCTTTAATCATCTTTAATCCTTGAGGTTTAAATACTATTCTCATTGAGTTCGCACCAATAATTGTACTCTCTTGTACTTCTATTTTCTTTAATTCTTCTAAGTGATTACCAACGTGCATAAACACAGAGGCATCCCCTAACTCTCCTCTTGTACCTTTTCCTTTGTTGTCCATAAATTCCTGTAAGAATCCCATTAACTCTCTTAATCTCATTTACCAAACTCTCCTTTATTTTTAATGTTAGTTAAATCATCTATCTGTTGAGCAAGTTTTTTATTATCTCCTCTGACCTCAGCTAATCGTTTCTCTAGAGTATTAGCTTTCACAGTTTGAAACTTAACTTCCACTTGAAGTTCACCATTCTGAGCTTGATGAGCTTTGCTAATTTTATCTAAGTCTTTAACTCGAGCGGCATATTTATACCCAGCTCTGATGTATTCTTCCACGAGCTTTCTTGTGCCTTTCAGGAGAGAGGTCGTCTCTGCCAACTGACTCTTAAGTTCAATGTTTTCTTTCCTATAAGTGTCTATGACTTTAGTTAAATCTAATTCACCTCTATCGTCATGATGGGTTAAATCATTTTTAAAATCAGGACCTTTTTTAAGCTCTTCTATCTGTTTTTCAAATTCTATCGAATCTTTCTTTGTCGTAGTCATAGTTGACAATATAGGATACTTACCTTAAAATGTCAAATATGGGAGTACCAAAAAGATTAACTGAAATGCAGCAAAGATTCGCTGAGTTCCTAGTGTATGGAGGCCCTGAAGGCCCAGTCACTAAGACGGAAGCAGCTATACTTGCGGGCTACTCAAAATTAAGAGCACCTCAAGAAGGATCAGAGCTAACCAACCCAAGACAAAGCCCATTAGTGGTAGAGTATATAGGTAAACTAAAACAGGATAGAATTGCTAAACATGATGTCACTTATGAGGGACATTTAGCTGAGCTAGATAGAATTAAAAACGCAGCCTTGAAGAAGGGCTCATTCTCCTCTGCCGTAAACGCAGAAACAAATCGAGGCAAGGCGGCAGGATTATACATAGACAGAAAAATAATAAAGCATGGGCGATTAGAAGATATGTCAGAATCAGAATTGGAAGCCAAGATGCAAAAGATTTTAGAAGATTACGGTGCATTATTAAAAGATGTTACTCCTGAATCTAAGAAGATTGAAGAAAAGAAAGATCAATCAAAAACCTCTGAAGCTGACGGGAAATCCCTAGAATAACCGTCTTGCATATCAATATAGTCTTTAATACTAGCTATTTCGTTTTCTAGCTTTTCTATTTTTTCTTCTAGCTCTTTTATTTTTTCTTTGTCGTCTGTCATTGTAGTATTTTTTCCATCTTAAGAACACAGCCCATGGGGAATATGTTTCTATCACTAAATACTTCGTCCTTAGTATCATAAGAACTAAATGTGTATAAATATTTCTTAGTCTTCTTGTATACATAGGCTTGGGTTATCATCTCACTTATATCAAACTTGTCAAACTCTTCCGCAGTAGCGTGACCCGCATCCCCGGTTATATCTTCCCATCTTATCATATAGAAGTAATATTTCTTCTTATTAATGGTAGCATGTTTGTATTTAGATTTTTTGGCTCGTCTCATATAGTACCAAATATCACAAAATAGGTTTTTCCAAAACCATTTACGCGCGCACGACCGATTAACTCTACGTCTTTATTGACTTTTTTGACTATTGGACATTTTAGACATTTTACAAATTTGTAAAATGTCAACACTTTAGCTAGTAATACCAACACTAATAGCTCAATTTGACACTTTACATTTAATATACGAATTTTTTTTAAAAATATTTTTTTTATGAGTTTAAGTACTATATGTAAAATGTCCATTGCCACATTCCTGCCACATTCTTGTCACTTTTGCGCCATCTTCTCAAATTCTTCCAGTAATTCTGCCTGATTTACGTTGGCTTGCTCCTTTGAATCGTGTTTTATTTCGTAATATTGGTTTACTCTAGCCAAGAACTTGTGCTTCCACTGCCTTAATTCACCATCCTGGAGCTTAAACTCCTGGAAGTAGAGGTCCGGCGTGCATATCATTATAACTGCCTGCCTGATGTTGCTCTGATGCACGTAGTCGTGAGCCATAGCATAACCAGCTACCTGCAACTTATAGTCTGTAATCCACTCTTCTCTCTTGGGTCTGTTAGATTGTTTGAAGTCTACAATAGTCTCCATATCATTGTGGCTACATACTAGGTCCGTAGCACCAGCGTAGAGGCCTGGGTAGTATACTGTGACCTCTGAGCCATAATATTCTGAAACAGGTGCTAGGCCTATCTCTATGACCTTCTGAGACATACGTTTAGCTTCTTGCCCCATCGCCGTAAGGTCCTCATAACCTTTTTCGATAATATAGGATTCCAGGAACTTGTGCATACAAGTCCCGCGCTGACTAGATATATTCTTGATTTCCTCTGCTCGTTTTTCACCAACTTTTTCCTTCCACTGGCGCAGATAAGTCTTATCTTTCGTCTTGTCAAGGATTGTTGTGACTGATGGTAATTGGTAGCCCGCTACATCATAGATCCGTGTTCCATGATCCATGATCCGTGAACCCCGGACATAGCTGTATTTCTTATTGTGTTTCATGCACGGTGCACTTTCGACTGAAAAAATGAATGAGGATACCCCAACGTCGAGAAGTGCTGAGCGTCCGTGCGACACCAACAAATGGAAAGGGGTCCCCAACTTATAATTCTATTCTTTACCAGCATAATAATTCATTCTAGAATCCGCATCAATCAATAGATTACCTGATACCGAGATTCGTTCTACATTCGATTTAAAAGGAAAGACCCAATGACGTAGGCCCGCTGGAAAAATATACATATCCCCACTCTTAGGAAATTGATGAACGGTACTAATGACCTGACGTCCACCCTCCCCGTAGGTCCAACTAATTCCACCAGGACCTTGTAGGGTCCCTTTAAATTCTTTATTTTCTTTTTCTAATTCTTCCGGTACATGAGGGAAGATAACAAAACTTAAGTCCGCACTATGGTCATGAGGCGGATTAAAATCTCCAGCCTTCATATAATTAATCCAAAGAGACGTTAAACTAAAATTAGGTTTAAGTGATCCACCACCTCTCCATTTATTATAACCTTGGCTATAAGCATCAAAGTAATAGACCATCCACTTCACGTATTGTTGAGGATCTTCTAATTTATATTCTTCTTTAAGATGACCGGCTAGTTTATCCACCATACTATTTTGTGGGTTGAGTCTAGATTTCGCGCCCCCATCAATTAAAGATTGACACTCCTCCGGAGTGATTGTGGTATACATTAAAAACGGTCCCCAATTAAAATAACTAAAGGTTACGTTTTTCTTTTCTGTTTTCTTTTTTCCCATAATCTTTCAAAAAAATCTATTACTCTATCAAGAGTATACATAACACCTAAACAGAACATAGTCCAGATCGCAATGAATCCAATTCCAATGGCTGCGATTAGGTTTCTCATTAAATAAGTCCTTCTTTTCTAAGTCTATCTACTTTCTCAATTTTATCTTTTAAATGTTTTTCTTCCAATTCTCGAATGGCATCTAAGACTTCTTTCATTGTCCAGGTTCCATTCATTCGATGTCCCAGTTTTCTAAGCAGTTCTTTGTTTTCAATATCATCTATTGCCATCCCGCGCACCCTGTCATAATCATAAAAATACTCAATAAAATCAGTAGTATAAAGCTACTGAAGATGAATGCAAATATTTTATCTCTTGGATCCATAGGCCTCTAATTGTTTTAACCACTTACGATATCCTGCAATCCATTCCTTTGCAGTAATAGGTCTTTCAGGATATTTCTTTTTCTTAGTAGACTTTCGGTTTTTTGACATAACCTGTTCCTTTCTGTCTGTTGCACCATCGTTTGTTCCACGCATAGACACTCATCCAGGAGCCTAATGACTCCATGAATCGATATGGATAATCCATTATCTTTTTATAATAATATATAATTAAAGTTATGAGATCAGGAATAGTAATCATGCTGCTCTATAAAATTGCTCCTGTCTTCTTTTAGATAAAAGCGGAAGCATTGATCTTACAATGTTTTTCGCTTCATCCCCATTAACTCTCCAATGGTACATTAACTTATGCTTGTCCTCTTTAGGGACACGAATCGTTATAGATCCCATTTTAAAATGTTGTAGGAATTTAAGGACCACATCACCGTCAGCCATTTCTACTTGCAGTCTGAACGCAGGAGATTTTTCTTTTCCCTTTGACCAAACCCCGAAAGAACCTTCACCATCAAAGACTCCACAAAGATAATCAAAATTATTCTGCATTTTTTTTACCGTTGGTTTGAAAAGTCCATTTGAGAATTGACGTCTTTGGGTCAAACTCAAAGTTTTTGCACCCGGTTAAAATAAAAATCGTAGATAAAACTATCAACGTCTTTTTGTACATATTCCTTTACCTCTCCGCTGGATTTACATATCCAGCATTGTTTTATATCACCTTTCTTATTAACTGTATCTATCTTAATATAACCATTCCCACCGCAATTACTGCAGGGTTTGATCACTGGCTTGGGTTCCTGTATGCCATTTACGTCCCCATCTTTTAGCACTATGATATCCTCCTTTATGTTTTCTACCTATTGTACCACCAACTTTATTTTTAGTGGCTAGAATAGCATTCTTCTTAGCCATGCCATTCTCTATGTTTGCCTTTATTCTTGCTTTCCAATCTTCTATCATCTTTTTTCTTTCTAAGATTTTATGTAGAACTTTTTTAACTACATATTTTGGATCTCTACCTACTAAACCACATACGAATCGGAAGTCTTTTCCTTCTCCTTCGATCCAGCTAATAGCACTTAGAGCTTCGTCATAATCAGAAGTATAAATAGCATCATCAAGCGCTTTTGCTAGAACAGCTGTCCATAATAACTCTTCGGGTTCCTTTCTATCTCCGAATAACTGAATCGCGTTACTATTTGCTGTTCCTCGACTGCGTGATCTTCCCATTTAATTTTTCTGCTTTCTCGTTTGTTAACGTTTCAACTGTTTTAGAAATTGACAAAGTAGTATTGCCTGGCAATAAAACTTTAGACAATTTTTTCAAAGTGTTGTATGTTTCGTGCGTTAACGACACGTTTCTGTATTTACTGATGTCTGTCATAACCACCAATTTATAGGATTTTATATAAATGTCAACAAGTTTTTTATTAATATTACAGGTGTGTTCATTTTTAAGTGGAGAATGTAAACCTGTGGTTCAAGTACCACAGTTATACAACTCCTGGTATGAATGTGCCGCAGCCGGACAACTCAATGCACTCAAAATGCTTCAGCATGAAGGGGAGCATAATGTCAACACCTATAAATTAGCAGTTAAGTATGGTTGTTACGAAACTAACAGCTTGTAATTGTGGCAATAATGTGGTATAGGGGATTCTTCTCACCTTTATACCTATCTCCGATTCCCTCGTAGAGATAGGTTTGTTTTCATTGCACCCATATAAAGTTAACCTAGGTCTTTATATGAGTGGCGTAGGTTTCAGGAGCAGTGACAGCGCGTTAGCTATGTGGATTCCCTTCCCACGTCTTTTCATTCACAAATATGTCCTACGAATAAATTTCCATTTTTAGTGTACCAACCTTGTTGCTTATGGTCCGTGTTCCGTGAGTCATGATACGTGGCATTTGAATCACGCCACTCGATCATCTGTTGTTCACACGTCTGATTCTTTTTTATCGGGTACTTTATCTGTTCCAGTCCGCTTGTTGTTAGCAGTAGGATTATTAAATATTTCATTCCACCTCTTTTTATATAATTCGGTAGAGGGACGAGATTTCCCGTCCCACTTTCTACCTTTCTCTTTGTTCATTTGACTTAAGCTTTTGTGCTTCATACTATTTTATAAGTACCATTAAAAACAAGTTTAGTACAATCATTAGACTTCTTGTTTTCATACTCTACTCTAAATGTTTTCTTAGGATCGAGTTTCTTAATCAACTTATGTAAGCTCATGGCTTCCATCGTTTCTTCTTTATCTGTTCCTTCTTCCACTACCTTATATTTAAATTTTGCCATCGATTTTCCTCCTTATATATTGTTCGTGACGTCTGGCCTTTACTTCAGGACGTTGACTATATAGATAGTCCCACCATTGTCCTTTTCTGCTCTTCCTCCATTTGAGTCGAGCTCTTCTTTTACTTTCACAATCTGCGTAAATAGCCATATCTTTCTTTTATCCTAGAGTATATGTGATAATATTCCGAATGTCAATACTAAAAATAATAAGATATCTAGCCAAAATAAAAAGACAATTATCCCCCAGAACATCTATACCCTACAACTTTAATTGTTTTGCCGTCACTACCATAACCATTATACACGTAATACGTGCGTCCTGTAAGAGGTCTTTTCTTTTTTTCTTTAGTTTTAACATTCCAATGATACCAGGTTCCACAGCTACTCTTACTCACTATTTCAAACCAAGAAGTTGTTTTAACTTCGCCGGTGAAGGTTAAATGTAACAGAGAGATCATTACAATCTTTTCCACTTTAGAACCTTTCTAAACTAGCGTCTGCCTTGGCCTACGCTGGGCTTATAATTTCTTTTTTCTGATTTATTCATACGTTTTTTGTGTCTGCCTATCTTAGGTTTCGTTCGCTTTACGTATGTGTTGACTCCAAACTTGTACTTCTTAGCCATCGTAATCTCTTATTACATCTAGTTTAGGTAGTTTCCCACCTTGGGTAACTGATGGAATATAGCTGATTACTCCGTTTACTTTCTGTTCAAGTTCTTTTCCGCAGCTTGTGCACTTATAAATGTTTTCATCAACACCTATAAATATAGATAGATTATGACACGATGGACATACTCCATTTACAAGTTCTGTGTGTAAATGAAATGCTCTTCCAAAAGGTCCGCCACCAAATGTCATTAGTAGTCCGTAAAGTTAATTAATTTTTTTCTAGTATATTTCTTTTTGTCTCTAACTACACGTTGTTTATATTTAGGAGTTTTTAATTCTTTCGCCATCGGATTTCTATTCGAGGATAATTTTTTTAATACTTTTTTGTCCAAGATAAATCTCTGTTTCCGCTTTCGCTTTGATACATTTATAACTCACGCTTGGGTTGTAGTCTCTTTCAGCTTCACGTTTCCCACGAAGACATGTAGCCATATTTGGTTGAATACGGTGTTCCTTAATCTCTCCGTTAATAAACATTAAAAGTCCTATTACAGTTTCTATCATTAATAATTATACCCGGTTGTTGGTTTATCACCTTTTTCTAAAATTTTAAATAGCTGTTTATGTTGTTCCATAATATCTTCATCTGAATCCATCATTTTATCCATTTGATCTTCAAGTTTTAAAACTTGTCGTTCTAATTTATCTACTTTATCTTCATGTACTGCTTGAATAGTTGAAAGTTCAAATGTTCTTGAAAGACTCCAGCCACCCAGGGCAATGAGCAATCCTACCAATAGTGTCATTAATTTGTCAGCCATTAAAATATAATATCCATTACTAAATATAGTGTTATAAAAATAAACATTGATGTTAGATGTATGTCAAAAGGATGGTTGTACATAATCATCTAATGCGCTGCTCCATTTCCGTTAGCAAAAGTTCTTTGTCGATCCTTGAGCTTCTCAATATCAACTAAAACCTTGTTCATTTGTTTTTGTAAAAATTCTATATTAACTTTATTATGCATTCCATCCTCGATAGCTTTATTCAAACGATCCACGGACTTGTATAAATCCTCCACTAACATGTAAAGCTCTGCTTCCCCAGAAGATTTTCCTAATTGTCCCCGAGGGTATTTGATTCTAAATTCCGAGTTAGCTTCTAAATCTTTAGTCATTAACTCTAACTGGGTGCTATGCTGGTTGAGCTTCTCATTTATACCGAAAAAAGCCCAGGCCCCAATTGCGACCATGCAAATCAGGCTAGCAACCGTCTTCATAGGCATTTGTACTGCCGCTTCTTCTGATATTTTTAAAGGTTTACCCATGGAGTCCTACTCCTATAATAACTAAAATCAGTGCTAATATCAACCAGTTCATGATCTTAATCCTGATCCTCGCTTGTCGTTCCCTCATCTGTGCTCTTCTCGTCAACTCCTTCAGAGTTCTGAATCCTATCATCTTCGCACTCACAGTTTTCACAAGTGCATACACCATATTCATCAGCATGAAGGTCCCCATCACAATGACATGTGTGATGACACTCTTTACATTTTTTTGCCATAACTATTTACCTAATTTGCTATATTGTTCTACAATCCAATTAGATATTTTTCTAAAGAATCTTTTAATTTTTATCATGTTTTTTATCCTCTATATCATAAAAGAACTTATCCGTATCGGCAGTTCTCCACTCACGACTATCTTCTACACTCCATACCTTATGATTAACTTTCCAATCAGGTATTTCATCCCTTACCGTGAAAGAAGGGACATGCCACAATATTCTATTATTTGGCTGAGCTGCATAATTACCGTCGTCTAAGGCCATTATGTGTGCACATTTGTGCTCTTGCGGAACTTCTGAATGATCCGTATCTACTATATTACTATCTGGATGTGCCCAGTCAACCGTAAAAAGATAAGATCCGGTATGCCATTTCCCATCTTTTCCCCAGTATTTCCCGGCTACGGTTAATGCATCGTAGACAGTAATAGCAGGATAGTAACTGAAAGAATTCCAAAGCTCCAACTCGTCAAGTCTAGGCCTAGGAACTTTTTTGACATCAAACCCGTGTTGAATAAATGCACTAATCGGGAGACGGTAATAGACCCCACCATTTTGCATAACTGCGTGAAAGAGTAAAGCACGTCCTGGCATCGATGCAATGCCAAAAACCATGCAGTCTTCAGCTTCTCCTTCGTGTTGTTCGAGATCATAAAGATATTCACGTCTTATTTGACAATAAATAACAGGTATGTTTGCATTTAAATATGCCATTTAACATAAACCCTCTTATAGCGCTGCGATTATTAATATAACAAGTACAACACCTGCGCCGATCACCATTTTTCTGTGATCTTTCCACATGTGTTCAATCGTTTCTTTTAGTAGTTGCATAGTTGCCTCCTATTTTATTTCGCCCCAGTTTTTACCAAATTCATAATCTACTTTGTTAGGAACTTCAAGTGTTACTGCACCCTCCATAATATCCTTTATTCTCTGCGCTTCTTTTTCAGAGCCAATAGAAATATCCAATTCATCATGAACTTGTACATGAGGTATTATACCTTCTTTATGTAATTCAATCATTGCTTTTTTTGTCATATCTGCTGCAGATCCTTGTATTAATCTATTTAAAGCTTTGTATGTATAAGCTCTTCTGATCCCTGGTCCGTGCTCCGCGAGCGCTGCATCGTGAGGCAATGGCTTGTGAATACCAAACTGATTCGGTTCCCATAAATGGAACCTACAAAGTCGACCCAGAAGAGTTCTAACTTTACCAGCACCTTGAGCCCTCGACATAACAGCATCCATAAGTTGTTTAACAAATGGAACTTTAGAATGATATTGTTTGAATAGAGATTCAGCTTGAAGTTTATTTACACCAAGTTCTGCTTGTAATTTATTTTTACCCATACCATAGAAAAGACCCAAATTGATTGTCTTGGCTTGAGTTCTAGGAATGTCAGCCATATCAGCTACAATCTGGTGGAAGTCTGCATCTCCTTCTAGATATGCATGTACTACTTCATCTACACCATATAAATTTTGTAATGCTGCATAGTGTACAACTAGTCTTGGTTCTTGTTGATTGTAATCAAAGCAACCCCAAGTATGATCTTCTTCCGGAATAAATAATGATCTGATCCGTGGTCCGAGTTCCTTGTTTCTTGCAGGTATCTGCTGTAAGTTTGGATTATTCATACTGAATCTTCCGGTTACAGTTCCACCACCCTCGGCTCTTAGTTGATTAATCTCTGCGTGGATTCTTCCTTTGTGTGAGTATTTTAATATTGTATCTATAAACGTAGTGTGAGCTTTATTAATTTCTCTAGCTTTAGCTATTTTTTGAACTACTGGATGCGAGTGATTAGCTAAAAAGTTTTTAGTAAATGAAGGAGCTTGAGTCTTGAGAGTTCGTTCATAAGGAAGTTTAAGTTTGTCAAAAGCTTTAGCAATGGACCTTGCAGCCCAAATTTGTACATCTATACCCGTACTTGTTAACACTTCATGAAGTAGTTTTTTCTCTTGTTCTACTAATGTTTTCTTTTCTTTCGCAGCTTGTTCTTGATTTACACGTACACCGAGAAACCTCATATCAACTAGAACGGGAAACAATTCAGTTTCCATATCGAATATAGATTGAATATCCTGATGTAAAATTTGCTTTTTCATTTCCTGCCACAACTCCAATGTGAGTTGGGCGTCACGCTCCGCGTAAGCTCCAACGTACATGGCTGGAAGTTTGTACATCTCGGCTTTAGCATCTACTCCCCATGACTTGGCTGCTTCATATAATGCTGCTTCGTCTTTTCCTTTACCTACATAATCTCTAGACAAACTATTTAAATCATAACGTAATCTATTCTCATCAACTAAACTGGATGCGATCATTGTATCAACAATCTTTCCTTGAACTGTAATACCAATGGCTCTTAACCAACAGATGTCATACATTGCATTGTGAAATATTTTTATTGAATCAGTATTCATTTGGTCCTGTAACCATTTAAGAACCATCTTACGATCCATATTCCCACCACCTTCGTGAGCTATTGGATAATAAGCACACCAATCGTGCGTAGCTAAAGATATTCCTACAACATCTCCTACGCCTACAACAGAACCAGAACCCATTCTTTCGTTTAGGTTGGGGTCTTTTGTTTCTAAGTCTATTGCTATTTCATCGTATTTAGATAGGTCTGGAAAATCTGTAGGTGGGATCCATTCGGTTTGTGGTTTGAATAAAGGTACTTGCATTATTTTTTCTCCTTAAAACTAAAACCATGGGGAAGAGGAAGTGAAGTGTCATCACTATAGTCTCTTTCAATTGCCATCTCACAGTAATGGATAGCTTTTAATAAATCTTCTCTTTGTCCTTTTTGTTTATGTCTACATAAATATTTAATTGCATTGCCTTCGGCAAAAGGAATATTATTTTTATTTATAAATTCACTGGGCTGAATAACCATGTCCCGGTAATGAGATCCCCCAATTTGTTTTTTGTATGTATCTTTCTTCATATTCTGTACGATTTATAGATATCCTTTGGACGAACAATATGCAAGTGGTTTTTTGTTCTTGTCGCACCCACATAAAATAATCTGTTCTCATCATCTGGATATCTTTCATAATTTGATTGTGTGTTCTTACTGAGATCCGTTAAAAGAACTACGTTGTCTGCTTCTCCACCCTTGACTCCATGAATGGTTGATAATAAAATGCGCGGTTCTTGATTTAATTCTTCACCATTCTTTCTCATCTTTCTAATATAATGAACTTGTTTTTCTGGAGCTGCAGTAAAAGATTCAAACCAGACTGCATCTGTATTTAATCCATGCTTTAATTTTAATTCTCCTATAGTATATAAATTATCTGATATAAATTCTTTAATTCTTTTCCTACTAAATTGGTCGGGTTTCATATAAGAAGCTATTCTTTTTACTTGTTCACCATTAAGTTCTTTTCCTTTTCTAAGGGATTCCCAATCCATAACAGCTTCATACAAATCCTTTTCATATGCCTTTTTAAATTTATTTCTGTAGTACATTCCATTTGCATACAACACATTTTCTAAATCATTCAACATATGCCTGGTTCTTGCTAGTACTAACCATTTTCCTTTACTCATATCTATGTTTTGAAATTCATTATGATAAGAAAGTAGTCCTGTTTCTGTTTTAGGTTTCCATTCCTTATGTAAACGATTAGATATTTTACCAACTATGTTCATAGCTACATCATGTACTGCTCGTGGTATTCTATATGATTGTGTTAAATTAAGTAGTTTGCCTTTTTGTGTTATAAAACTATCTACATCTGCACCAGCCCATCTAAATATAGCTTGATCATCATCACCTGCAATATAACTATCTCCTGTCTTATTCCATATTGATTTTGCCATATCCCATTGCATACGAGATAGATCTTGTGCTTCATCTATAAATACTACATCAAACTTAGGTGATGCATCAGACTTAACAAACTCTGTAATCATGTCGTTAAAGTCAATTAAGTTGTATTGTTTTTTGTATGACTCTAGTTCCCCCGCTAGTATTTTTAATTCTCTTACTGATAAATCCTGACTATGTTCTTTAAGATTATATTGTTGTTCTGGTGTTATGTTTCGTAGTTTAGCTAGTTGTATGATTCGTAAGTATTCACTATTAGTTGTAAATAAACCTGTTTGTTCTTGATCGTATTCATTGTAATCAATACGCATATTAATCTTTTTACCAAGATCTTCATAATGTCTACGTTGCATTACTTGTTCTTTCTTAATACCTAATCTTCTAAATGCTAAAGAATGTAATGTTCTAAAGTATGGTAAATCATCTTCACTAAAATTAAATTTATCCATGGCTCTGTCTCTTGCTTCATACGCAGCTTTCTGTGTAAATGAAAAAAACCCAATTTTATTTGGGTCTGTGTTCTTTAAATGTTTATCTACTTCATTTAATAATGTTGTAGTTTTACCTGTACCTGGTGGTCCTAATACAATAGTTTTCATTGTGCTTTCAATAATTGTTTACAATTAGGGACATTATCCACTATAATAATTTTTTTATTCATTGCCCGGGCAAGTGCAAGTAATGAATAATAAACGTACTTGCTTTGTTTGGCCCAGTCAAAACTTTCGCAAACCAGTATCCTGCTATATTTAATATCTGATATATCTTTAAGTTGAAAATAACGTTTAAAAATAGGAAGTT
>VTLG01009837.1_pt1 | contig 17863 bp, 27 predicted proteins | sample 4694571 | NCBI WGS metagenome assembly VTLG01 (sample SAMN12604809, study PRJNA352737) | marine metagenome | biome: ENVO:00000447; feature: ENVO:00000209|ENVO:00000569|ENVO:01000036; material: ENVO:00002151; isolation source: viral sequences binned using virsorter ... | reverse complement strand
TCAACCTTGAGCCAGAGTGACGGTACACTGAATAGTCCACGCCGATCCCCCCACCTGTCATCAGGCAACTTTCTACTTTCCATGATAAATTAGACCAATCCTCTCTTGTATCTTCCTCTGCTCTGAGTAGATAACAGTTGTTGAAAAACTTGTTAGTCCTGCCAGCGTAGTAGAGATACCTACCACCAGGTATAAACTTGAGATCCGTTATGTACTCTATAAGCTGGTCCTGATCGTCCTTGGACATCAACGGCTTGTCTACAAAGTCTCCACAGACATCCCTAACCAGAGTCTTGGAAAGGTCTGCCCAAGTATCGCACCCTTCATGTGCGTACTTGTGCTTGAAAATGTCTTCAGAGAACTTGGAACGGAATTGGGGATTTTCGTTAGAATTATATCTCATGGCAGTCCAGTGGCCTCACCTCAAATTTGGTTAATTGTTCCTGCACCCTATCTCTGAAGGACAGTAGAAGGTCTATACTCTCTAGGTCTAGTATTTCCACTATCTCTTCAGGGGAGTGCGCTTCTGCAATATCGCTTAACATCTCATCAGAAAGTTGCGGCATTTTCTACCTTAGCCTTCTTTTTGCCCAAGAACCATACAGGTTTTCCACTCCTGAACTCCAAGTTTACATCCTCTGCTTCCCAACATATCTTTTTATGGGAGCAGTAAGAGCAGTTTATTGCCAACTTCTTGCGCTTGGTAGGTCTATCCAGAACCGCCTCAAACGGCCTCTTAGGGGGTTCCTCACCTTCTAGTGCCTTGCGTACCTCTTTAATGCGCTTAGGAGTGTCCTCAAGCTCTGAGTGGGTGTAAGTGGCAAGTTCGCCGCTACTCTTATCAAAGGCCAGGAAAGTTCCGCTATCCTTGTCAAGAGCGTTAGCATAACCGCTTATCTGGGATATATACCCAAACGAATCATCGTCAGGCAGTGTACCGTTCTTAAACTTCTTCATACCATAGCTTGAACTTGACTTGACATCAGTCAACTGCCCGTCTATCACGGCATCAATATGGCCTTTTATCCCGTCAATTTCGATCTGCTTCTGTTGATCCGCAACATCGTGACCAGCTTCCTTAGCAAGATATAGGATAACGGCCTCTACGACATCTCCTATCATAAACTTTAGCTTAGTCTGAGGCAACAAAGGCTCAGGCTCGTGCGTACCTTTAATATCGTACCATAGAGCGCGAGTACATGGCTTGCCTAGGTTAGACATGCGGAGAGCGGGTTTTCTACCACTAGTGCTGCTCCAAAGCTGCCTACGCACCCCTTCCATCATTGTAGATGCCATCCCAAACAAGTATTCCTGGTTGGGAGACTTGGTTCCATTGTTCAGAAGACTGTATATGTCTTCCACCAGTGTGTCAATTTTCTTCATTTGCGTACTCCACGGCTGTAACTCCCTTATGCTTGTCTAACTTACCATTCCTCAGATCAGAAATTCTCTGTTGACTGTAACCATTTGACTTGCACCAATCCTTCAAAGTAATGTCACGCACCCATTCTTGAGAACCGCCGTAGTAACTGACGAGAAACGCACCTCTATATGCGGGGTTGTTTGTCCCTGCAAACTTAGCCCTTAGTGCCTTACTTAAATAGCTCTTAACTGGCCTGTAGAAACGTACTCCACCTACATTAGCGTTGTAGTAGTCTTCACTCTCAAGCACCCCTAACTCAAGCTGTAACTTCATTTCGTTATAGTACAAGTTACGCTTATTGTCGCAAAGCATAAGTATTTCAAACTTGAACTTACGCTTACCTAATTTCTTAACGTCTTCCAGCAGGTACTTGGAACTACTACAATATCCTCGCCACTCACTAGCTCTGATGCGTTTACCTTTACTGAATTTCCATAGGTGCTTACACCCTATGTACGCCTTACCAGAAACTTTGTTAGTTATCTGGTAGACAAAGCCCAGGTGGGCATCAGGGTCAAATCTACCGACTTGGTCTATGTCCCAATGCCCGTAAGCCCGTCTTGGCACTAACTAGAACTCAGAAGATTTAGAAGACCCGCCCTCTTCAGGCTCCCACGGGATTACATCAGTAAGCTTAACAGCGTCTAGGAAGGTGGTTATACCAGTACCAAACTTGTTATCGTAGGGACGCTGAGTAAGCCTAACAGTACCCTTAGACCCGTTACTTATCGTCCGTATTCCATCGTAAGGCTCCCCGTTCTCGTCAAACAAATCTGGTTGTCTGCTCGACTTTACCTGGATATAGGGTAGGCCGTCATAACGATCCTCGCGCACGTTTACCCGAAGGCCGATCTTCTTAGCCTTCTTTATCTGATCTCCAGATAGCACAACGGCTACGCTGTAGTTGTCGAAGTTATCCTTACGGTCAAAGATAAAGGGGTACATTAAGCTTCCCTCTATGTAGTGTTGTGTAGCTCTTGCCATATTAGTGTATCTCACTCCAGTTGTTTCCAGTAATAACATCGCAATCCAGTGGACATCTTAGCTTAAATGTGCTGTTCACTGTCTGTATAGCTATTTTAACACACTCGCTAACTGAGTCAACAGATTTCTTGTGCGTTTCGATAACTAATTCATCGTGTACCATAGCCACTATTCGGGCATAGGTAGGGTAGTAGAAACCATTGAAATCGTAGAGACTTTTCTCCAATCCTAGGGAGTAATGTACGTTTGTAAACCAAGCCTTCATAAGTACAGCGGAAGAACCTTGTATTAAAGTGTTTAAGCTGGCGTGGGGGTGCCTAACGTGCAGTTTCCTACCGTCTATGGCTCTAACATGGCCCCTGGTTTCTCCCTTGAGTATCACAGCTTTACGAAGCTTGGTGAAGGCGGGTAGGTTGGACAGGAACCTCTCTCTAAGCTCCTTACCATCCTTGGCAGTACCGTTTACCACAGTGCCTAGTTTAGCATCCCCCGCTCCGTAACAGAGAGCGTAGATGAAGGTCTTTGCAGCATCCCTAGTGGGCAATCCTGCTCTACGTTGATTCTCGCTATGCACATCCCCTTCCAGTACATCGTGCATAAACTTGGGATCGTTCATGTAGTGTGCTAGTACCCGTAGCTCCAGTGATTTGGCATCAGTGTCTATAAGGACATGGTTCCTCTCAGGAACCCATAGTTTTCGGCACTCCTCGCCATAGGGTTTACGCATAGAAGGTATCTGCTGTAGATTAGGGTTGGAGCAACTCATGCGGTGCGTAACGGCCCCTAGAGTGTGAAAGTTGCAATGAACCCTGTCACCATCGCTTGCTTCCAGCCAGGATTTAATCATACCAGTACGCTTCTGTAACATGAAATAGGTAGCCAACACCTTGGCCTCTTCTATATCGCACCCCTCTAACGTACTCTCGTCCACCTTGGGTTGACCAGTGGGGGTAAACTCCCTAGGTTTCCAGCCCTTTGCTATCAGCCGCTCACCTATCTGCTTACGACTAGCAGGGTTGAAAGGTACTAGCTTGGTTTTAGTCTTTAACTGCACAATAGAGGGTGGGAATACGTCCTGCATTGCCAGGACTATTTCTTTCTGCTTCTTTAGCAGCTTTGCATAAAGCTTGTAGGCACTGACAATATCAAAACCAAATCCCGTCTTCTCAACGTCAACTGCCACTCTCTGCATATCGTACTCAGCACTTATAGCCTCGTAAGAAACTGGGTCTAGCTCAGAGAACAGGTGATTGTACAGCTTTGCCGTAACTTCAACATCGTTTACACAGTAGTCAATCATCTCGTCAGTACACTTTTTCCACGATCCTGTATACTCAGTCTTTGCAAGTCCTAGACGATCTCCCCAAGACTTTAAGCTATGACCCCCTTTTCTATCGGGACGAGCCATACGGGACATGACCAGAGTGTCTTCCTGCTTACTTTCGGGTACTTCTACTCCCCAAAGTTCCTTCAGTACAGGAAAATCAAACGCTATCCCGTTATGCGCCACTACCTTGTCAAACTGTCTAAGGTAGTCAGCTACGCCTTTAGGGGAGCGGAAGATACTGTCAGCGGAAAGCACAACGCCAGAAGACTTAACCATATTCCAAACTACCAAGCAGTGTATCTTGGTGGGGTTAAGACCGTCTGTTTCGATGTCTATAGCGCAACTGTTCATGGTGCTTTCGCCCACCCTACTCCACGATCCAGAAGCTCACCCACCACCAGCATCAGGCTGTGGTTAAGGTGACCCTCATCGCCCACTGTCGCACCTGCCAGTACAGCGTTTATAGTGTCGGTTAGGCTGTTTCTCTCAGCCCGTAGCTCACTTACACTCATTTTACTTAGTGGTTTATCCACCTTGCCCTCTCTTTCTTTTGTTACTCTTATGACAATTATTAGGACCAAGCTTCTTCTGATGGTTCAGAGGTCTTAACCTTGCCCTACGTCTTACCTTACGCTCTTTTGCAAAACTTTTCAAGGCCATTACTAAAAATCCTCCTGAGCAGTTTTCAATCTGCCAGTAGTCTTATCGTAAAACAGCCTACCAGCAAGCCCCACATCGCCCGTATAGCGGCACTTGAGTACTCGCAGAGTTACGGTGTTAGCCTCTATAGCGTCATCAGCCTGGGTGTCGCGCTCTGCTCCTATAACGGTGTCGCTTATCTGGCTGGTCCCGTGTGACCCTCTGAGGTGGGAGAGGTTAATCTCCACTCCTGCCTCGTGTGATCTGTCAGAACCTAGGCGGCGTAAGTGCGTGACCAGGTGTATGGCACAGCCTGTCTCCTCTGTTAGCTGGCGTAGCAGCGTCATGGTGCGGTCTATAGCTTTACGCTCGTCAGCTATGTCCATACCGCTCACCAGAATTGACAAGTGATCTATAAATATTATTTCACACTCCAGGCCAACCACCATATACCTAACACGGTTTAGCAAGTCTGCCATCTCCATAGAACCAAAGTGGTCGTATAGGTAGACCCTGCGAGTTCCCAAGGTAGCGTCAAAGTACTTCTTGATATCGTCCTTATTGTACTTCTCAAACACCTCGTTCAAGTGGAGCCTGTCGTTAGCCTCAACTGCAAGTATGCCTCGCTTGGTACGATCTAAACTCTCTTCCAGAGCTATGATGCCTATTTTCTTGTCGGTTTCCTTCAGGTAAAAATGCTGCAACTCGCGCAGCAGAGAGCTTTTACCAACACCCGTACCAGCGGCCCAGGTGACAATCTCCCTGGAACGTATACCCAAGGTCTTCTCCTGTAGCTCTTTCCAGGGGAATGGTATGCTGGTGATGTTGTTAGCGTCCCACAGGGAATCAAAGTTGTCAGCAGCGTTGGCTATACCGCTAGGCGTGTAACAGGAAGATGTAGTTACATGGGTGAGGAACTCAGCATCTTTTCCTGCACTGGTGTACTCGCAAGCGTCTTTTAGCTCTAGGTTTACGACAAACGCTTTACCAGGAGAAACAAGCTTGGCACACTTGAGCGCGGCTTCTTTACCCACCGCATCGTTATCAAAGCAGATATAAACCTTCTCAAACTGCTCCAGTAGCTCCAAGTTGTTTCTAAAATCTCGCTCTGCGCTTGCCACTCCACTCTTGATAGACAGAGCGGTTATGATCCTACGCTGCGCGGTGTTGCTGTTAAACGTACTGGCCTCTGGAGCTATGCGGTTCATCATCTGGAAAGCTGCCAGAGCGTCTGCCTCACCTTCTGTCACGATAACAGCCTTGTCCCGCTTCTTAACAGACTTGCCCAAAGTGTGCGCTCCAAACAGGGAAGCCTCGTTGAAGTTACCCTTAGTATAGAAATTCTTGGTGGTGGAGCGAAACTTTGATCCTAAGCGTAGCCCATCATCATCGTAGTAGGGGAACTCCACAGCATCATCGTTCTTAACCTGGACATCGTAGAAGCTCATAACGCAACTACTGATTTTCCTATCTGACCACTGCATTACCGTTGGCCTCTCTTTCTTGTTAATGTTTATGTCTCTACTCCCTGAAACGTCAACCACCCTATAGGAGTTACAGCTAAAGCAATAGGTGTGATCGTCATAGATCGTCAAGGGGTCAGAGCCGCCGCAATCTGGACACGGTTGGTAACGTATCTCAGTCATCCCCAACCTCGCTACCCAGGGCGGCGTAGCCAGCCATGTCTATGAACGAATCATCGCTCAGTTTGTGGCGCAGACGAGCAGCTTTGAGAAGCACCATCATAACACAGACATCAGAAGGTGTTATATCCTTCTCAAGATATCCGCTCCACATTCTAGCTATCCTTGCGAAGTTGTGTCTTGGCAGACCGTGTTCCCTTTCGCGGTCCTGAGTAATCAACTCTCCCGCCTTTTTTAACACTTCTCGCCTGTGCATTGCTCTCCTCGCGTTTCATTAATATGTTTGTGGCAACGTCATCCATCGCACACAGCGAGGTGACAAATATGGTTGGTAAGAAGTCAAACATCTTCATAACGAACCTTTGGAAATTCCCACTGGGCAAACTCAGGCAACCTATGGTCTGTGGAAATTGGCTCGTAATACCCCAGTGCATCCCTGATGGAATGAACGCAGGTGGAGCATAGATCGCTTGAGCTAATCCTGGGTAACGAGACATCACAAATAATGCACCTCATCTACTTTACCCCCTTTCCTGACATAGCCTCTACAGCAGTGTCCATTTCGTTTGCGATTTTCTCCAGGTCACGAATTTCGGACAGAGAAATATCCCTCATATCCACCACACCCCACATTATAGAGTTGATTTTTGCTCCCCAACGTGTTAAAGCGTCAACAGCCTTCTCCCTTCTGGGTATGGCTACGCTCTCACCCTTCTTAGGGCAATACTCGTACTTATTCTCCACAGTGAGCATGGCATTTTTAGTTGCAATGTTGTGGGGCGGTAGGTTCATTTTACTCTCTCTAGGCATTAGTCTAGTTCTCCTTCCTGGTCATCGCGCCGTTGCATCGCTTCTTCGATCTCTGCGCGAAAGGTTTCAGCCACATTGTTCTCAACTAGCCAGTTGGCAAAGTCTCGCCGTAGTAGCGGCTGGTTGGCAAAATCGTGCTTCTTTAGCACTTTATCCACAGTCATTTTTACTGCTCCTCTAACAAGTCTCTAAGATGTTTGCGCTTACGAGTGTAGATACGAGCGGAGTTTATGCGCCGCTGTGCGTATTGATCCTTCTCTAGCTCTCGCGCCATAGTAGAACGCCTAAGCTGACGCTGTAGACGGTCTATTTGCTTCTGCCTGTAAGCATCGTTGTTATCGTTGTTGCTCATCATAACCCTATTCTAGCAGAATTGCGGTAATTAGCAAGAAGTGAAGCGAATTTGTACGGAACATACCATACCGTCTTTATCAATTTCGGCGTATACGGGATACTCGCCGTCACCGTAGCCAGTGGTGACACAAACTCCCTCGTTAAACTCTTTAACGTTAGTTTTGAGCATTGCCGCGCAGAAATCGCCCCAGTTAGCTCCAGGGTTGCTCCTAGCGTCATCAGGTAGCACATAGCATGGGTCACCTATCCAACACATTCCAGCGTCTACGCCTATATGACCTATTAGGGTTAAATTCTTGCTCATTTATTCTCTCGCTCCCTTCATACTTGTTCAAGTATGCTCTCAATTGTTAATTAATCTTAAATATTGTTCATACTTGTTTACAATATTGATTATACCACAAATAGCAGTAATTACAATAGTGAATCTTGTTTAATGCAATTTTTGATAAAATTTTACCTGTTCTGCGTCTTCTTCTTCCAGGGATTGCGGTAGTTCTCGCAGTAAATACATCATATAAGTTTCTATAGCCTCTACTAGAAACTTTTCGGGCTTTGTTGCGTTCAATTCTGCTAATTCTTGAAAGAATAAAAGCACTTCTGTTTTTAGTTCTAAACTTACTTTAGCCATTAGCTGTGTTTCCTATTGTTCATCTTTCCCCATATTGGGGGCTTCATAACGCTACTAGTCTACTACAAAACCGCTAGTGTCGTGCTTGGCACTACCTTTAGCGTATAGCGCAACCACTACGCCAGTAGGGTCATAGGGTCGTAAATCGCTGTCATCACCGTCAATGCAATACAAGCCCATAAACTTGCTAGGGATAGCTTGCCTGTCTCTAAATACTACCGCTATTCGCATACCTGTGGCAATTGCTTTTTTTACGAACGGTTGGAACCTGGCAACACCACTATACGAAAACGTTAGATCGTAGTTCGGAAAGTTGCTAACGTGGCGGTTAATTAGCTTGGTGTAGTCGTAGAATTGCAATTCTGGAAACATTGCAAACAACTCTGGGAACTCTACTTCCCAACGTATATCGCTGGTGCCGTTTAAGCGTACCATTGGAATCATGCCAAGCTTACCAGCTTTCCGTATCAACCGCTTAATTTCTCTTATAAGCAAAGCTTTGTATTCTTCTCTATATTGCAAGAAAAACAATGTTTTACGCAACCTAGCCAGCATTACATTGTGCATCTTTCCGCGCCCTGCCGTGTATAAGCAAGGTTTAGCGCATTGTGCCAATTGTGCCAGGGCGCACACGTTTACGCCGCTTCCGTTGCTTGGTGTAAAATATTGAACGCCAGTAAGGTTACCGTATTTCATACCCTTTATTGTTTTAGCGTCTTGAGCAAAACTGAGCAGGTTACGAGGCATTTTAGAGAAAAGCTTAGCATATTTGGGAGTGTTTTCTATCAACTCCCTAGTTTCTTTAGGAAGCTTTTCGAGGTCATATATAATGGTCATTATAAAATGTACCTTTCGTTAACGCCAGCTTGACGCTTAAACCTATTCCATTGAGCATTGGCCCGAAATTTTGCTATCCGCCACAATTTGTTGCGGGTGGCCCTATCTGTAATGCCGTGGTCGTTAGCTACGTCAATTACTGCTTCCTTCTCTGAGCCGCAAAAATCTCTAGCGTTGATAATTGCCTCTACCGCTTCGGAAATAATATCATCGGAAATAAATATGGTCATTAGCTTGTCTCGCTCATATATTCAGCTTTACGCGATAACTTACCTGGCGCGTGGGTGTTGTTCCAATTGCGGCAAATTTCCCGCGCTTCTTCTTCTGTTTTCACGTTGCGCCTAATTGTTGTCGGCTCTCCAGCGCAAGGCTCTAGTCCGTTGGGATAGTCTGTGTTTTCAATCCACCATGTTCTGTGGAATACTTCGTAGGTCATTAGAGCAATAGTCGCCGCACTTATTAGGCACGGCGACTCCCTTGCTAGTTGTTATACTTTTGCGCCAGTGTAGTTCTCCAGGTAATAGAGGTAACCAACATTGGCAACATGGCGCGTCTTAATAGGGACACCCCGCGCTCTCAAATGTCTCAAGGTTCTCCCAACGTCAGCAACGCCACACTGCACAATCCGTTGGTCGTTGGCGGTATATTCTGCTCCAGGATTGTCGAGTAGCAGTTTGGCAACAATGGCAACCTGTGTAGTTGGTTTATTGCCAGCTATACGGGCTAAGTCACCCGCTGTGTCTTCCAGCAAGTACATCTTAATAGTTCTCCATAAAATGTGGGGAGTTTTCAAGGAACGATGCAAACTCGCAACCTGTGAAAATCTCCCCTGTGTTGTAATGAAAGTCGGGACTTCTATAGGGATTATAGTGTACTTCGCTTCCCTCTAGATCAACTTCCAGGCCCACAAAGCGGCACTGTATCCAAGCTACTACCTCGCGGCTACCCTTGCTAACTATTCGAGCCGCGCCCTTGACGCTAGTCTTAGGAACGCAATGGGAAACCTGGAGAGCGTTATAGTGCCCTTCGAGTCTCCAGCCTTTAGCAGTCTTATGCTTTACTGACCAAGAACCGGTATTCAGATTCTTGTATACTTGGATTTCTTGCCCTACTTCTAAACTAGCCATGATCCAAACTTCCATTAGTTTCATTAGTCTTAGGTACACAATGCCTTAGCTATTAAATGGATTCAAGCTTTTTATGCCATGCTCTACGTTTTATTCAGTACTGTGACATATTTACCACAGCCTCACAGCCTCGTACAATGCACCTAGACTAGTCTCGTGTATGATTGCACCTATTTTCATAGATGCTCTCTACGGCGCTCTAAAGTGCCCTAGCGTTGATATGCACTATTTGCATGTATGCTATGCACTGAACGCATTGCTCATAATCTAACTAGGAATGATACTCATTCTCAATGCAAATAAGAACTATTCTTAATATCTTTCCTGGCGTGGCAAAAATGTCACAGTGTGGCAAATATACCACAAAGAATGATTCTTATTCTCAATGCGACTAATAGTCATTATCAATGCGATACATTCTCATTCTCATTGCGAATGGTTATCATTTGCACACACACACTCGTGTTGCAAAATTGTCACACCGTTGTTACCTGGCGTGACAAATTTGTCACACTGTTGCATAAATACCACACCATTGACAATGCGACTCGTTCTCAATCGTGTGTCAAGATTGTGACAACATTGTGTCAGAATTGTATTGCGACTGAGAATGATTCGCAAATAGAGTACGACCCCCCCACGGGGTAGTCACATCTGATTCGTCCTTTGCTTCCATTTTTGGAGAAATGTAGAAAATCCTTGACATTACTGTTTTAATACAGTACAATACCTATAACATAAGGGGTTCCTATGGACTATTTAGAGCTAAACGGTAAAAAGTACCCTAAAGTTACACTACACTGGATGGACATAGCTGGAGATTCCACCACTGTAGGTAGCGAAGATTTCGAGGAGATGCTTTGCGCCCACATAGTTTCAGAAGGATACCTTTACGACACCTTTGAACAAGATGGTAAAACATACGTCAGGACTTTCTCATCCTACGAGATAGCTGCTAAACCTGCGTTTGGGGATCGAAACGTGTTCCCTTTATCCGTCTTCTCTAAGGAAAGTAAGCAAATCATCAAGAAACTAATGCGGGGGAAGGAAGCAGATGAGTAAAACTATTGTATTTATAGTGTTTCTGGCTGCGCTTATGCCTATGTCTACTGCGCTGTTTAACAGTGCGTTTGCTTAGGAAGAGGAAAACGTATGGCTAAGTATCCTACAGGTGAGAAGCCTTTTCCTGGTCCTTTAACCGAAAAAGAAGCATCCTTTGTGATGGGCTTGGTAGATCAGAAGATGGAGCCAGAAGACGCTTTTATGGCGGCTGGTTACTCCAACGATAAGGAGAAAAAGCACAGATCGCGCAGACTACAGCGATTCCTGTGGCTCCACATAGAGGATCGTATCAAGCAACGTGTTAGTGAAACGGCTACACTGGCTCTTAATGTACTGGAAGACCTTATGCGGTCTGGGGAGAGCGAGAATGTCAGGCTCAACGCTGCCAGGGATATACTGTCCAGAGCAGGGTATGACGCGACACAGCGTAGCGAAACCACTATTAAGGAAGTATCTGACCTTACCGATGAGGAGTTGGACAGCCAAATACAGCAACTAGCCAGTGATAACGTAGTAGTACTCAAGAAAGAGGACTAGTTGACTAGTAAAGCACAAGTGCTAAAGTTATTGCGTGAAAAGCAGCACAGGGTGGAAACTACTAGGATCAAACAGTACAAACCCTACGAGTACCAAAGCAAGTTTCACGCAGAAGGTGAGGAGTGTAGGCAGAGAATACTCATGGCTGCTAACAGGGTTGGAAAAACCTACTGTGGAGCGGCTGAGACTGCCTACCACCTTACAGGAAACTACCCTGAGTGGTGGAAGGGGCGTAGGTTTAGCAAAGGTGTTAGAGTGTGGGTAGCAGGTGAGAGCAACGATACCACACGCGACATCATCCAGAAGGAGCTATTTGGAGTACCGCAAGACCCTCAGAAGCATGGTACAGGGGCAATACCGCTAAAGAATATAGTGGAAACAATTAGGAAACCTGGTGTACCAAACGCCTACAGCGCGGCTCTGGTGCGCCACAGTAGCGGTAAGAATAGCCACATAAGCTTTAAGGCTTACGAGCAGGGTTTTGAAAAGTTTATGGGGGAGGCGGTAGACGTTATATGGCTGGACGAGGAACCGAAGCACGAGATTTTCTCGCAGTGTATAACCAGAACGGCAGATACGGCTGGTGTGGTATATATGACATTCACACCAGAGAAAGGGATGACCAACGTAGTTAGCGCGTTTATGAACGATCTGAAAGCAGGTCAGTCGATAACTACGGCAACATGGGACGATGTGGAGCATCTGGATGAAAAGACCAAGACTCAGCTTCTTTCTGTCTACTCTCCAGCGGAACGGGAAATGCGGTCTAAGGGTATACCCGTATTTGGCTCAGGTTTGGTCTTTCCTGTTTCAGAAGATGATATTATTTGCGAGGATTTTGACATACCTAGGCATTATCCTTGCATTGCTGCTGTTGATTTTGGGTTTGACCATCCCACAGCGGTATCTTGGGTCGCTCTGGACCCAGATGACGATGTGATGTATGTCTACGATGAGTATAGAAGGAGCAAGGAAACACCGCTGACCCACGCTGCGGTTATAAACGCCAGAACACCCGGACTACCTATAGCCTTCCCGCATGACGGGCTACAGCACGATAAGGGGAGCGGAGTGCAACTGGCACAGCAGTATAGGGACTTGGGAGTGTATATGCTACCAGAGCATTTTAGCAACCCTCCTGCTGACGGTATGGTTAAGGGTAACAACTCTGTAGAAGCAGGTATTAGCGAACTGCTCCAGAGATTTGAAACGGGTAGGTTGAAGATATTTAGAAGCTGCGTGGAGACTATGGAAGAGATGAGGCTCTACCACAGGAAAAACGGTAAGGTAGTTCCGATAAAGGATGACTTGTTAAGCGCAATGCGCTACGCTGCTCTAAGCGTGGAACGGTTTGGAGAGCGTCAGAAGTCAAAGGCCATGTTCCGTAAGTACGGCTTTGAAACAGAAATAGAATATAGCAATGCAGGAGTAGTTTGATGGGTAAGAGTAAAGGTAAAGGTAAGGGTGGTTATTGATGACCCGTTGGGACGGTGAACGCACCTTAGACCGTATGACCAATATCCTACACCCGGAACGTAGGAAAGAGCAGGAAAGCCCCTTTGGAGCAATAATGCAAGCTATAGTACCTGATTCTCCTAGAAGGAAGAAGAGTAATGCCAGTAAGAAGAGTAAGCGGGGGGTACAAGTGCGGAAGCAAGGGAAAAACGTATAAAAGCAAAAAGAAGGCAGATCGACAGTGCAGAGCAATCTACGCTAGTGGGTATACGAGTAAAAGCAATACAACTAGGAAAAGGGGTCGCAGGTATACTTAGTACGGTTGTATTTTTCCTAGCAGTAGGTTCAGTAGGACTGTATTTTATGTTTGTAATGGGAGCGGCTCTTACAAACACCATTTGCGATTGTTTGGTATAATATGGCAGAACTATCAGACTCAGAAATCTTAGCACTACTTCAGACAGAAGTTACAGACAGTGCTGGATATCTTGATTCGGAGATTAGCTCTCAACGCGAGAAGTCGATGGAGTACTTCTACGGAGAGCCTTTTGGTAACGAGGAAGACGGGCGTTCCCAAGTAGTAATCACCGATGTTCAAGACACGCTCATGTGGATGATGCCTAGCTTGATGCGTATATTTACAGCGGGAGACAAGGTTGTAAAGTTCCTGCCCGTAGGTGCGGAAGATGAAGCCGTAGCAGATCAGGCTACCAAGTATGTAAACCATGTGTTCTACAAACAGAACAACGGGTTTTCTATACTGTATAATTTCTTCCTAGACGCTTTGATGCAGAAAGTAGGAGTTGTTAAACACTACTGGGAAGAGACTGAGGATACCAACACTGAGGAGTACGAGAACTTAACGCAAGGCGAGTTTGACCTGCTGACAAATGATAAAGAACTGGACTTGCAGCAGCATACGGAGACTACGCGCACAGAGCAGACTAACGATCCCGTGACGGGGGAAGTTATAAACGTAGAAATATCTAACCACGATGCAGTCTTTGTCCGTACTAAGTTAGGTGGTAAGGTTACAATAGAGAACGTACCTCCTGAAGAGTTCCTGATAAACAAAGGTGCTAAATCTCTGGAAGATGCAAGGTTTGTATGCCATCGCTCTCATAAGACACGCTCAGAGCTTATTAGTATGGGTTTTGACGAGAAGGATGTAGAAGACCTGCCAGCCTACTCAGGAGCAGCCGATACGGTAACAACCAGCCCTGAATATATGGCTAGACATAGCTACGATGCTACAGATGTATCTCCTAGCCAATCGTCAGGCAAGGCTGAAGAGATAGTACAGATATTTGAATCGTATATCAGATGCGATATGTATGACGATGGTGTATCAACTCTGCGAAAGATTATATACGGTGGTGATGTTATACTTGACAATGAGCCTGTAGATAGTGTACCATTTAGTACTATATGTCCTATACCCATACCGCACAAGTTCTTTGGTCTGTCTGTAGCTGAGACAGTACAGGACATCCAGCTAATACGTTCTACCCTGACTAGGAACCTTCTGGATAATATGTACCTAGCCAACAACGGCAGGTTCCAAGTTGTAGAAGGTCAGGTCAACATAGATGACTTACTCACCAATAGGCCCGGTGGTATAGTCCGTACTCGCTCTCCACAGGCTCTACAGCCTATACAAACACCAGCTTTACAAGACTATAGCTTCAAAATGCTGGAATATTGGGACGAGATTAAGTCTGGACGTACAGGTGTCAATCCTGCTACGCAAGGGCTACCCGCTGATGTACTTAAATCCCATGTGACTGCTGGAGCCGTTACAGGAGCTTTAACAAATGCTCAGGGACGTTTAGAACTTATAGCCCGTATATTTGCTGACACTGGTGTTAGAAATATGTTCAAGTCGATATACAACTTGATACAACGCTACGAAGATAACGATAAGATTATCCGCGTAGATAACCAGTATATAGAAATTGACCCTGCAAGTTGGCGCGAAGACCTAGATGTAGATGTAGAAGTTGGTATCGGGTACGGAGATCAGGATATTAGACTTAATAATCTTTCGTCCTATACGACATTAGTAGAGAAGGTAGCAACTCAAACAGAAGGTATCATTACACCTGAAAATATCTATGCTCTTATGCGCGAAATTGCAGAAGAGATGGGTATCAAAAATGTAGACAAGTTTATATCCATACCACCTCCACCAGAAGAGATGGAGCCAAACTCTCAAGAGCAGTTAGCACAAGCTCAGGCACAGGCCATGCTTATGCAAGCTCAAGCCACTCAGAAAGAGGCAGAAGCATCGCTGCAAGAAGCTCAGATCAAAGCAGCAAAGCTGGAAATAGAGCGTATGGAAGTAGAGCAGACTTTAGCATTGAAGCAGGAAGAGTTGAAACTCAAGGGCATAGAGCTTGGCTACGAGATGTCCTCTAAAACTAATGTAAAAGCGTCAGGATAAAGGAACCATAATTATGGCACGACAAAACAATTACTATAGAGTAAACTCAAGCGAGAACTTGGCGGCTACTACAACGTCAGGAACTACTCGTACAGGAGCTTGTCCAGCACAAGTGACAAAAGCACGAATTTCCACCAGTGCGCTTGCATATGTAGAGATCAAAGGTGGTCAAGGTGCTACCCCTACAGCAACTGTGGCTGGCTCTGTACAGATGAACGCAGGTGGTCCTGAAGTATTTACAGTGGTCGCAGGTGACAAGATTGCAGCAATTACTGCATCAGGAACCGCAACAGTGAACGTAACTTGGCTAGAGGGATAACACGCTGTGGCTACAAACAAAAAGATCACAGAACTAACAGAACTAACCGAAGCTGATCTGGCTGAAGATGATGTTATACCCATAGTTGACATCAGTGCTGGAACAACGCATAAAATTCAGAAGTCTACTCTAGCCGCTGCTGTAGCAGGTGTAACGTCTGTAGCTGCAACCAGCCCAATAGCTGTAGACACTTCTACAGGGGATGTTACAGTCTCCACAGGAACCATTCCTGTAAACAAAGGTGGTACAGGAGCTACCACAGCCACTGCTGCTGCCACAGCCTTGGGAGTAGGTACAGGCGATAGCCCTCAGTTTACCGCTGTGAACGTGGGAGCAGCCTCTGACACAACCTTGGCACGAGCCAGTGCAGGTAACTTAACAGTTGAAGGTAACGAGCTATATCGTGCTGGCGGTACTGACGTAGCAGTTGCAGATGGCGGTACAGGAGCAAGCACCCTGACCGATGGCGGTATACTTCTAGGTTCTGGAACCTCTGCTGTTACAGCAATGTCAGCACTTGCCAAAGGTGCAATAGTTGTAGGTGACGGAGCTACCGATCCGCAAGCTCTGGCAGTGGGAACTAACAACTACTTACTAACCGCTGACAGTAGCGAAACACTTGGGGTAAAATGGGCAGAGCAGCCAGCAGGAGGTGCAGGTTACTTTCTAGGAAACTCTACGGGAGCTACAGGCGATACCACTAACGGATTGACCGATATCTTCAGAGTGAACAACAACGCTCTGGCAACAAGTGTTACCATAGCAGCAAACACTAACGCTTCTGCCACAGGGCCACTCACTGTCAATACTGGAATCACTGTGACTGTAACTGGCACACTAGCTATCATCTAGGGAAACGATATGAGTACTCTTAAAGCAGATACCGTCCAAAGTAAAAGTTCCAACACTGACTTGACCATAGCGGGAGATGGGAGCGGGGTTCCTAATCTGGAAGCTGGTTTCAAAGTTGGCGGCGTTGTAGGAGTACCCACCGCATCGATACAAGATGACGCAGTAACACTTGCAAAGATGGCTGCTGGAACAGATGGGAACTTGATTACCTACGATGCTTCAGGTAATCCAGCCCATGTTGCAACAGGAAGTTCGGGACAAGTTTTGACCTCAAATGGTGCGGGAGCAGCCCCAACTTTTCAATCAGGTGGTCCTGACCAAGCATCTCAAGCTGAGATAGAAGGGGAAACTAATGTCGATAAATACATCCCCCCTGATTTACTAAAAAAGGGGCCTAGCTCTTGTAAGGCGTGGGCCTATGTTTCACGAGGTGGCGGAACGCCAGTTCTTGGAGGACCATCATATAATATGACAAGCGTAACAGATGATGGCTCAGCGCAGACAATTATGACCATAGCCACAGATTTCAGTTCTACAACCTACTCGCCTACTGCGTGTGTAACCATAAACTCAACGAGCATGGCGATAGTACATACACTGGTGGCAGGTAGTTTTAAGGTTAAGGTCTATGACGATGTTGGCGGCGCACAAGATACCGTAGACTTTTCTTGTCAAGCCTTTGGAGATCAGGCATGAGGAAATTTGTAATTGTTAAGGACGGGATTGCACGAATTATGGAGGCTCAAGATTATGTCGATCCTTTAGATGAAATAAAGAAATGGCATCCTGATGACCAAGCCAAAGTTACTAGTGTGAGGGAAATTAGTGAAAGCGATATTCCTGTAAACAGAACTGTTGCGTTGCGAAATGCTTGGGAAGATGACGGTTCAAACATTACTGTCAACTTATCAAAAGCAAGGGTCAATAAAACAGATGAGATTAGACCAGAACGTAATTCTAGGTTGGCTGAGTTAGATGTTGAATACATCAGGGCTGATGAGGCTGGTAACACAGATAAAAAACAATCAATAGCCACGGTCAAGCAGCAGCTACGCGATCTCCCACAAACAATTCAGTCGGATTTGGATGCTTTGGACACGCCAGATGCCTTGGAAAAATTCACTCCAACTTGGCCGACTGAAGGAGAATAGCAGATGAGTACACTTAACGTATCGACAATCATACCAGACGCAGGGACCAATACTGACCTCTCTCTGGACGGGAAGGGAACAGGAAAAGTTGCGGTGGTTGATGATGCTTCCGTGGGCGGTGATATCGCAGTTACAGGAGCCACAACTTTAGCAGCAGTTACAGCAAGTGGAACACCCACGTTCTCAAGCACCAACGATATGTCGATTGGTGGAAATCTTCTACTAACAACAGCCTCCAAAGGAGTATATCTAGGCGTAACTTCTGCCAC
>VTLG01002793.1_pt1 | contig 17867 bp, 29 predicted proteins | sample 4694571 | NCBI WGS metagenome assembly VTLG01 (sample SAMN12604809, study PRJNA352737) | marine metagenome | biome: ENVO:00000447; feature: ENVO:00000209|ENVO:00000569|ENVO:01000036; material: ENVO:00002151; isolation source: viral sequences binned using virsorter ... | reverse complement strand
ACCATTGGTCTGGTATTTGGATTCGACAATCAGCTTTTGTCTGTCTAGCTGGATCAGTATATCACCAGGAAATTCCTCCAGTTGTCCTGACATTGGCTGTCGCTTTGCTTTCCATCCCCACTTGTTGAGGAGGTCTGTCCACCAATGCTCGTGATAAGTTCCTTTTCTTTTATTTGAGTTTCTCAATTCTTATTCCTAACTTTAAAGCATCGAGCCAACACGAGAGCATAAAACCTGAGGGAACTCGCTTATAAGTTTCCCACTTCTGCATTAGACTTGGTTCAATACCCATCTCACCAGCTAGGTTTTCTTGGCTGATTCCCTTTTCATTTCTGTATTTACGCAAGTCATTAACTATTTTCTGCCAGTTGTCCGTTACTGGTACTGGTTTTTTGTAATGAGTAAATCGCATCTTCAACCTTTTCTGCTGTCTGATGCTTTAACTCTGCTCCCTTTACTGCCCTATAATATGTCGACGTCGGCACTCCACTTAGCTTGAATGCTTCAAGGATTGGTACTTGATTCTCTGTCGACAATTTTATTAGTGATACTATATATGGTGTCATGTCTAGATACTAATGCATAAATGCAGTATTGACAATCATTATCTTGTTTGAAACAATGCATTAATTAATAAAAAAGAAAGAGAGAACGATGAATATAAAATTATTAAAACAATATTTAATGAGCGATTGCCTTTCCATAAACATTACTTTAAACAATCAGTTAAGTTATTGGAAGGGACAAAAAAAATGGATAGAAACTGCGCCTACTGGAGAGGAATACCCACATTATAGACAGTTTACTTTAAATATGTTTAATCCTTTTTCATGTATCGCTGAATGGTTGTTTAGATCAAGAGAAGGTTTGAACATGAAATGGGAAAACAGACGTCGAACTATTTGGGGTTGGGGTTTAAAGATCAGACTTAATTCACCACCCATTAAATTAGTAACAAATTATTTAATAGAGGGAACCTCTTTATTAAAGCAAAGATGGTATATTTTTTATAAACAAGAAAGCTTTAAAAAGCTAAGCAAGGAACAAAGAGAATGGATAACTCTAACAAAAATAAAATCAGAGTTTGGATGCGCCAAGTGTTAGATCAAAATGGGTGGACTGCTAGAGAGTGGGCAACCAAAGCTAATACTTCACCTACAAACATAACTAGATTTTTAAATAATCAACATGATTATCTGCCATCTCTTACAACAATAGCAAAGCTGTCTGATGTAGCTGGTACTCAACCGAATTTAGAAATCGCTGATGATAAATCAGAATTAAGATGGATAAATATAATGGACAATGATACATTCGTAGATAGAGTAGCTATATCAAAACAGACTGGTGTTGTTAATGGGTATCTAGTTCTTACTGAAAGTTATAATCTTGGTGGCATAATGCCTGGTGATTATATCTTAGTAGAAGAAAAGAAACCTGAGATAAACGATTTGATTGCTATTAAATCTGAAGATAAAATATTAATTTATAAATATGCTGAAGGTAAAATATTAATACCTAAAAGTACGAACCCAACCTTTGAACCTCATAAGATTACAAAAGATGAAAAGATATTGGGTGTCATATTTGAATCAAGAAAATCTAGGTGGGATTAACCTACATAAAAATGATGGGGAATTCTTTAAGTGACTATTATCTCTTCTGATAAATCACACATCTTCCCCATCATTTATTCCATTATTCCAAACCCTAAGGAAAAGAATAATGGAATATTATTAAGCAACAGACTTTAGTTTTGTCTTGTTACTAAACTGCTTTGCAATTTCATCGCATAATTCTTGAGCATTAAACTCAGATCCTAAAGTTTTAAATGATAATTCAAATAAGATATGATCTCTTAATTTATCATAGTCATATACAAGTTCAGAATCATAGTTAGGTTTATAAGCATAACTCCAAGTACTAAATTTAATATACTCATTCAATGCTTTGTGATTCCACTCATGTTTACTTCTTTCAATAATTTTTTTATGAGCAAGTAGATCATCATGTATTACATTATGTTTTTCATTTAGTTTTTTATATTCTTTCATTAGATGATTTATATGAGCCATTTCTGAACTTGATTTCATTTCATTTAATTCTTTATCCTTCTCTGCTTTAAGCTGTTGAAGAATACGATCAGTTAATAAGTTCTGATCTTTAACTCGCATTGGTTTCGGCATTGAATACCTCCTTAGTTATTGATTCAAAAAAAAAGCCAAGCAATTTAAAGTTGCTTGGCTAGTTGGGAGAATTTGGTGAGGAAATCTATGTGGATTTACCTAAGTCTTACTATCGTTCATTAGATTTGCTTAGAACACACACAATTTCCTCATAACTATTTAATGATTACCTTTCCAGAATAGTTACCTCGCTCAATAGATAACTTATATCCTGACATATAATCTTCCATCAGTTTCATCATGTGTGATACTTGCTTATCCATTTCTTCATGCACATGGATAGAATCTTTTTTAACAACATCTTCAAACGTAATCATACAGTTGATTGTTATCTGTATGTGTTCATACTTTTCTTTACGTTCATTGATGTCAATTATTTCTGCTGTCATGCGACCCTCCTATCTTTGGATTCCATTAACATTCTTGCCTCGGCTTGTTCTTCTTTTTGTAATTGTTCTGCATGAAATTCATCAGCCCATTCATCTAATTTATAATTTGCTGCTTTTTCTAATTCATTGAATGGTTTACTTATCTGATCTGGAAAAAGTTCTTTAAACTTTTCAACAAACCTCGTTACAACAAGTGGATCATCAGTTGAATGTGTTAAACATTCAGCTAATTTCTCATGGTCATTCAGTTTTATTTGATGCATTTAATTGCCCTCCTTGGCTATGTTTAATAGTATTATACTGCATTAATGCAACACTTTACGCAACCTTTTTTTGGTTAAGTTGCTGTAAATTATTGCAGTAATTCGCTGAATCTTTGGCTTGTGATATGGCATCCCAAAGTATCTTGGGTTGTTCTTTCATGGCATCAATCCAAGTTTTAAGATATGCTATCTGATTATCACTTGGCTGTGATGCTATCCCTAATTGTGCTGATATAAATGCTGATGTTATTTCAGCAATCAGTTCTTCGAATGCATACTCTTTTCTTTTCTGAGATAAGGTCCTGTTCAGTCTATGTTTTGCTCCTGTCCAGTGTGCTAACTCATGGAATACAGTTGAATAATAATACAGTTCATCTTTAAACTTGTCGACGTCAGGCATACGAATAATATCATACTTTGGTATGTAACATGCACGATCACCTTTATGTTCAATGACTGCATTGGTTAATGAAATATATGTATCGACTGCGTGTCTTGTGTTTGGGTCTACTGAATATACAGTTTCAAATGGCTGTTCATTTTTAATTTCAGGTAGTCCTTTGACCTGGTCACGATTGAATACTGCCCATGCTTTAAACCCTTTGATAAATTTATTGTCGTCGTCGTCAACATTTATCTTTGGCTGTACTATATACTGGTCGAATGCTGTTGCTGATTGTCCACCAAGATTGCCACCGATTGCTTTCCATTGCTGATAAGTTCCCCATTGATTGGATGAATAGCCACGAATATCTTTACACATCCAAAGCCATATCGAATTTAATCCTTGATACTCATGGCCTTTAATGCTGATCGGCATACTGAAGTTGGTCTGATGCCACGGCATAACCCATCGTTCACTGCACTCTTCAATGCGTTCAATCATTCTCTTTAGGATACGTTCAGGTTTACTCATTATGTTTCTCCATTGCTGGTACTACTATAAATAAATGAACGATTGAATTTAAAATTAAACCCATGAATATTAATTGCCAGATTCCTGAGTAACTAAACATATCAGGATACTGTCTAAGCATGAGTACAATTAAACCACATACAACTATGCTAAACCATAGTGCTAATTTCATTTGAAACATTTTAATTCTCCTTTAATTTCTTAGATTGCTGACGAGCCTTTTTATTTTCAATTCTTTTTCCTTTCTTTCGCATGTGACCCCATTCTTTTGATAATCTTTTAGCCATTATAAATTCTCCTTATTAATTTTAATTCTTGTTGGTCGTCGTCGTGCTTTGCTTGACGTTTACTGATACTGAGCCAAGCGTTGGCTTGGTTGCGAGGTTCGAAGAACCGAGCCGAGAATTTAAAGCATAAAAAAAACCCAAAGGATCGAAACCCTTTGGGTTAGTCTAGCTTATCCAGCTAGACGTTTTTGGAAGAATGCCTGTCCAGTTAAGGACTTTCTCTGAAGGTTAACTCTTTTGTTTCTAGGTAACCATGTGTTGCCTGATACATCTTTGTGTAACTGAGCAAAGTCTTTAAGAATTTCTTTGATGTCTGCGATCTCAGTTTCCATTGACTCCATCTTTACCTGCAGTTTCTGTAGTTCATATTCGTTATAGTGTGGTGAACCAACTGCACCTGTGCTTGATGAAGATAGTTTGTAAGTGACCATGTTCCCATCTTTGGTTTGGTCAGAGATGTTAACACTCATTATGAATTTAGCATCTGAAAGACACTGTGCGACGTCTTTCTCCTTATTATCTATGATATATTGTAATCCGTCGCAGAACTGAGATGTTATACGTGCTTTTGGATACGCGTTGTTAGGTCGCACTTCTTCGTTGAGTTTAATATCTAAGTATTTCTTCAAGTTATTTAGATTAGTCATAATGCCCTCCTTGGCTTTTAAGTGATGGGAAATACCATCATGGGCTAACCAAAGCATAGTGATTTACATGCGTTGTACGCAAATCTAAGATACTGTTCGCCTGGGCGAACAGCAATGCTACAATAAAAAGAAACCATATTCTCGGCATCACGCTTTAGCGTGATGACTGGGTGCGTGTGTGTGGTTTCTTTTTATAAATCGCTATGCGACGTTGGAACATGATTCTTAGGTATTTCGCATTGCTTAAAAGTTTAGGAAAGGCAATGACGTTCTAAATAACTTGAAGAAATGCTCCTTGCAGTATGGCTTGTAGTATCTTGACCTAACTTTGTGCGTTGACAACGTATAACTCTCGGTCGATAAGAGGGGGATATAGGGGGTGATTATGTCAGCCATAAATAAAGAAAGTCGTCGACATCTGACAGAGAAACAAGAACTTTTGGTGGATACTCTCGTAGCTAAAGGTTGCAGTATCGCTGAAGCATCACAAGATGCTGGATATGCGAAAGGGGAAAGTGGTAGAGTTAGTGCTAGTAAAGCATTACGGCTATCTCATGTTCAAGAGTATATGATGAAGCGCATATCAGAGAGTATGGGAATCAATGCTACGATGGCTAGTGCAAAGCTTGTGAGGTTGGCATCAGGTGCTAAGAGTGAGTATGTTCAGCTAGAAGCGAGTAAAGATATCTTAGACCGTGCTGGATTCAAAGCACCTGATAAACATATGCACCTCCATGCTGGTGAGATAAAGGTAAACATCGATCTCAGTTAAGTGGTAGGGGGGTTAAAAACTACGTCGTTATCTACCTCACTCCTCCCCCACTCAGGATTTTTTTAAAAAAGGTTCGGTTTGTGCGTGGCATAATTTCTTAGCTTTGTTCATAAGCAAACTATGAAAGATCAATACAAAGTACTTTTACATGGCTTGGCAAACTCCTTACTTCCAGAATTTATGGATGCTGATAAGCTGGATGTTAATGCTATTAGTGAACCTACCTTAAAAGCCTTAACGCAATTTCTAGATCATCATATGGGTGACGTCGACGTGGGAACTAGGAGGTTATTTAAATATGCTCAAGTCCAGGAATTTTTTGGTGGTAAACCAATTTTAATACCACAAGGTGACGGCACTTACAAACTTGATGAGTCAGAGTTGTCTAGAGAAACCCCTGACCAAAGTTTAAGGACAATCTTGGGAAGTTTTACAGTTACAAGATCAGAAGATGGTTACGACATCCTTGACCAGTATGATTTCAGTCAACGAACTAAAGCACATTATGGAGAAGCAATCCCTGAGTGGGCTGGGGATGAAAGTCCTATGTCTTTAATGGATATCGCTTATCGTTGGACACAACAAGACAAGTGGATAGACTATGAAACTGTCAGGGCAATAGCTGGAAACAGACTTCCTGAAAAAAATATTAATGACAAAAACCGTACACCTTTAGATCCAAAGCAGAGTGCAACAATGGCTGTTGATTGGTTTATTCCTGAAGGTCAAAAAGTAAAATCAGATAAATTTAAATCAAGTGTAATGACAGCTATCAATCAAAGAAAGGATATTTAACATGCCACCAAGAAGTGTTTATAAAGCATACAAAGAAGAAAGAAAGAAAACTAAAGTAAAAGAGCAAGTAGCTAAAAGTAGCCGACAACATGCTTTTGCACAAAAGTTGGGTCGTTCTCCTACACGTGATCCAAGAGATAACCAAGACCAACCATCAGGTACTTTTGCTGTTCAAAGAACACGAGCAGACAAAATAAATAATGCTGTGACGACGACAGCGAAAGCCAAGATGTCACCACCTATAAAGCCTAGTCCGTTTGGACATTCACCAAATAAATTTACAATTAAAGGTGGCCAAATAAAAAGTGGCACTATCTATAAAGATGAACTTACTGGTTCAACATTAGCTGGTCTTGATACAAGATTAAAAGCAATTAGTGATCCTAAGGCTGTAAAAGTTATGGGTTCAAGAACTGGTGCGACACTTTTACAGGCAAGACCTGACATGGATCAAACCAAACTTTATAATACACAGCAAAAGATTTCTTCTAATAATATGGATGTCGTCGACAGACTTATTGATCCATCAAGAACAAAGGTAGACTTTTTAACTGGTAAACCAACCACTAGTCCAAGACCAAGTGTTTTACTGTCGCAGTCTAGGAAAAGAAATAAAAGAAATATGGCTGGTGGCAACTGGTGGTCATCAATGCTTAGATCATTACTGGGATAAAATGTGGACCCAGTAACTGCTCTCGCTACGGCTTCAAGCGCTTTCACCCTTATCAAAAAAGGTTTTCAGGCATCCAGAGATGTGGAATCAATGTATGGAGATTTGTCACGATGGATGGGAGCAGTCTCTGACATTAACCATGCAGAGAAAATGGCTAAGAACCCTCCTCTGTTTAAAAAATTATTTGCTGGTTCAAGTGTTGAACAGGAAGCAATGGATGCATTTGCTGCCAAAAAAAAAGCAGAAGCTATGGAAGATGAACTTCGCAGTTGGATAAATATGGTACATGGTCCTAACGCTTGGTCAGATCTATTAAAAATGCAGACGAAAATTAGAAAACAAAGAGCCAAACAACTTTACCAACAAGCAGAATTTAGACAAAGAATTTTTAATATTTTTGGCATTATTCTTTTATGCACAATAGTCGGAGGTGTAGTTATGTATATTGGATATCTTTTTTATTTAAAACGCATGGGTAATATATGAGTTTCCTTCATATTTTAAAACCTGAAGAACGTCGTTTATTGAGAAAGATTGTCAAGCATATTCATTTTCAATATTACCCTGATGAACATAAGACAGATTATGAAGCTGATAAAATGATAGCATCGATTGCTCCTAAAGCTGTCGAACAACTTATCAAATCAGGAAAAGATAATCACATTGACAACATTTAGCTACAAGCCTGACGGCAAAGTATTAAAGGAGTTTATGAAAGATGACTCATTCTTTAGAGGATTGCGTGGTCCAGTTGGTAGTGGAAAGTCGGTGGCATGTTGTGTCGAGGTCTTTCGGAGAGCGTTGGCACAAAAGAAAAACGACAAAGGTATTCGTCGTTCGCGATGGGCAATTATTAGAAATACCAATCCCCAGCTTAGAACAACCACAATCAAAACATGGCTAGATTGGTTTCCTGAAAATACTTGGGGAAACTTCAGATGGGAAGTTCCCTATACACATCTTATTAAAAAAGGCGAAGTTGAACTCGAAGTAATCTTTCTTGCACTCGATAGACCTGAAGATGTAAAAAAATTATTATCCTTAGAACTTACTGGCATTTGGGTAAACGAAGCTAGAGAAATTCCAAAAAGTATAATTGATGCATGTACAATGAGAGTTGGAAGATTCCCTTCAATGCGTGAAGGTGGTCCATCATGGTCAGGAATTATCTGTGATACGAATGCACCTGAAGAAGATCACTGGTGGGCAATCATGTCAGGGGAAGTTCCAGTACCTGACCATATTCCAAAAGAAGAAATCAAAATGCTGGTCAAACCTGATAACTGGTTGTTCTTTACCCAGCCACCAGGAATGCTGGAAAAGAAAACCAAAGATGGTGAAGTAGAAGATTACTCACATAACAAACTGGCAGAAAACAAAAAGAATTTATTAGACAGTTATTATGACAATACCATTAAAGGCAAAACGAAATCATGGATTGATGTCTATGTAATGAACAAGCTGGGAACTATCTCGGATGGTAAACCAGTGTATCAGATGTTTGTTAATGAAACACATGTATCAACAGAAGAAATACCTGTTGCCGACGGCATACCTGTCTATATAGGTTTGGACTTTGGACTGACACCAGCTGGAGTGTTTGCTCAAAAGGTCAGAGGTCGATGGCTAATACAGTCAGAGATTGTCGCATTTGACATGGGGATTGTTCGGTTCTCGGAAGTACTTAGACAAGAGATTGCAACCAAATATGCTAACTGTGAAGCCTTAATCTATGGTGATCCAAGTGGAGATTTCAGGGCGCAGACTGATGAGAGTACACCTTTTCAGATACTAAGAGGTGCTGGATTGAGAGCCTTACCAGCACCATCGAATGATGTATCTTTAAGAATTGAAGCTGTTAATAAATCATTGATGGCTATGTCTGAAGGTATCCCATCTTTTCTTGTTGACTTTCGTTGTCGTCAGATCATTAAAGGTTTTGAAGGTGGGTATCAATATCGACGGATGCAAGTATCAGGAGAAAGATTTACCGATAAACCTGATAAGAATATGTATTCACATATCCATGATGCCTTACAGTATTTAATGCTTGGTGCTGGTGAAGGTCGAGCCATCATTGGCAATAACAAACCATTACGTTCCTTTAATGCAAAACCTGAGTTCGATGTTTTTCGTCGTCGACCTAAAGCAAGGAGAAATGGATTATGGTCAAGGATGTAAAGTTAAAATTGTTTCTATTGGTTTATGGAGTAGCTTGGTATTTTATTCTTGAATACTTTTGTGCGTGGTTATTTTATCATTGATGCATTAAGCAAAAACCATGTGTATCTTTTCAAGACCAAAATATACAATGCCTACAGCTACTGTCGATCCTGAAATCGAAAAGGCAAAGGCTGAAGAAAAAGCTAGACAGGAAGAGCAAAAGAAAAAACAGGAAGAATATAATAAAAAGGTTTCTGCTGGTAAAGTTGGCAGACGATCTTTGATATCAGGTCAGTCTGGTGGGATTGGATATTATAAGGACCCTATGTAATGGTAGAAGTCAATACAGTTATCCCATTGGATACTGGTTCAGATAAAGCAATAGATTTTCTTTTAAAAAGATATGACAAAGCTAAAGGCACAAGAGAAAACTGGGTATCATTATTTGAGGAGTGTTACGAATATGCCTTGCCACAAAGAGAAAGTTTCTATGCTGAAACACCTGGTCAAAGACGAGATGACAAAATCTTTGATGAAACTGCCGTGGTCGGAGTTCAGGAGTTTGCATCCAGACTGCAATCAGGCTTGGTTCCAAATTTTGCAAGATGGGCTGATTTTATCGCTGGATCAGAAGTACCTCAAGATCAACGCGAAAGTGTTAATTCACAACTTCAGGAAGTAACTGATTATGTATTTGAAGTATTACAAAATTCTAATTTCGCTCAAGAGGTGCATGAGTCGTTCCTTGACCTTGCTGTTGGAACTGGTGTTCTTTTATGTGAAGAAGGTGATGCAGTTAATCCAGTTCGGTTTTCGGCAATCCCTCTCCCACATGTTATCTTGGATGTTGGTCCTGATGACAGAATTGACAACATTTTTAGAGAACGTCAAATTAGAGCTAGTCAACTTCTTGTCGCGTATCCGAAAGCTACTCTCACACCGAAAATAATTCAAAAGATAAATAACAATCCTGAAGAGAAACATAAGATACTTGAAGTAGTCTACAGAGATTATTCAAAGATGAATGTTATGGCACATAAATATTGTGTCATTGATTTACAGACCAAGGAGAAAATACTTGAAGAACAGTATGAGGGTGTTGGTTCGTGTCCCATAATAGCATATCGCTGGTCTAAAGCGAGTGGGGAGGTTTATGGGAGAGGTCCACTGATCAATGCCCTTAGTGCAATCAAGACTACTAACCTCACTATTGAACTTATATTAGAAAATGCACAGATGGCTATATCAGGAATTTATCAGATGGAAGATGATGGAGTTATTAATCCTGACAATGTTTCTCTAGTGCCAGGAACTGTAATTCCAAAGTCACCAGGTTCTACTGGATTACAACCGATTGCTACTGCTGGTAGGTTTGATGTCGCTGATCTTGTTCTTAATGATATGCGTAATAATATCAAACGAGCATTGTATAATGATATGCTTGGTGATCCAAACAGAACACCAGCATCTGCAACAGAAATTGCTGAACGAATGGCTGACCTATCTAGACGAATAGGCAGTGCATTCGGAAGGTTACAGGCAGAACTTGTTACACCAGTATTACAAAGAGTTGTTCATATCTTAAAGAAACAAGGGCGAATAGAAATACCAACAATCAATGGCAGAGAAGTTAAAGTAAGATCTGTATCTCCATTGGCACAAGCACAGTCACAGCAAGACATTGTGTCAGTCGACAGATTTCTTGAACTGGTTGGTGGAAGATTTGGACCACAGATGATTAACTTGTTAATAGATAGTGAAGAAGCATCAATCTATCTTGCAAGGAAGTTTGGAGTTCCAGATAACCTTATCAGGGATAAAGCAAGTCGTGATGAGATCATCCAGCTTACAGCACAGATGGCTCAACAACAACAACAACAACCTATGATGGAGCAAGAATAATGGCTATACCAAAAAAAAAGAGTTTAATTCAATCGAAGAAACAGAAGAGAACTCAAATGGCAAGTATGGAAAAAGAAGCTTGGGGTAAAGCAACTATACAAGCTGAAGAGTTAGCTAAAGATATGGAAATAGATTTTGATGATGAGTATATTCAAGATATTCGAATTGATATTTATCAAGATTTGATGAAGCAATTTAGAGCGACAATTTAATGAAGAGAAAAATAAAAGCACCAAGTAAAACTCTACTTAAAAAAGTAGGAACAGCTGATTTAATAAGCGATTTAAAAGAATCTTTAAAAGAACTATATGCTAGGGCTGATGCTGGTGAAAGTTGGGCTAATGATGAAATAGAATCTATCTTAATAAGAATAAAAAAATTAGAAATGATGGAGCAAAAGCAATAAGTAATGACAGAAAAAAAATACATTGCCATTGACGGCTACAATCGAAAAAAAGATGATGATGAAAAGATTTCTGATGCAGTAGGTTCTTGTTTCTCAACACCAGTTGGTCAACAAGTATTAACTTATTTAAAAAGCATAACGATTAATTCAGTTAGTGGTCCTGATATTACAGACCAACAACTAAGACATTTAGAAGGACAGAGATATATTGTTGGTTTGATTGAGAGGAGAATAGTTCACAATCATGGAGTAAAACAAAATGGAAGAAGCGACACAAGCAAACGAAGAAGCGACCCCCTCTTCACCAACAAGACCTGAATGGTTACCTGAAAAGTTTGAAAACCCTGAAGCCTTTGCTAAAAGCTATAGCGAACTTGAAAGCAAAATTGGTCAGAGAGAAGAAGATTTAAGAACTTCTATTAATCAACAAATTCAAGATGACTTTCATAAAAACAGACCAGCATCTGTTGGTGAATATAAAATTCCAGAAACTATTAATGAAGAATTAGCAAATGATAATCCTTTATTTAAATGGTGGGCTGACCATGCATATGAACAAGGATTTAATCAGGAACAGTTTGAGAATGGTATCAACCAGTATGCACAGTTTTTTGATTCAATGGGCCCTGATCTTGAAGCAGAAAAAGTAAAGCTGGGTGATAATGCTGAAGCAAGGATTGAAGCTGTCAGTGCATGGACAAATAAAACTTTTACTGAAGGAGAACTTTCAGCTGTTCAACAACTTGGTGCAACAGCCGAAGGTATTGCCGTGTTAGAAAAGATTATGGCATTACAAAATGCAAGTTCCTTTAACAGTGAAGGTACACAACCAGCATCTATTTCTCAGGAAGATTTGGATAACATGATGCGTGATCCTCGATACTGGAAACCTGGTGAGAGAGATCAGAACTTTGTAGATAAGGTTACACAAGGTTTTAATAAACTTTATGGATCGTAAATATATTGCAACAGTTGGCAAGATAGATATTGTTAAGTCTATCTCTAATGATGCAGAATTTCTCCATAATCATTTAAGACCACAAGATGTCAGGGAATGCCTGATACATGGTGTAACTCCACATCGTGCATTGCATATGCCACTCTATAATAAGAAATGCACTACCTATACTGCACTTGTCGACGACACACCTATCTGTATGTTTGGAACTATGGGTCACGATAAAGAAGAGAACGGTTCAATATGGATGCTTGGTTCATCACTGATAGAAAAAAATTATATTAGTTTTTTAAAAGCATCTGTTGAAATGATTGAACTTATGCAAAGTGAATATGAAGTATTGGAGAATGTTGTACCAGCAGACCATACTAAAACTATTTCATGGCTTGGTTGGCTTGGTTTTATATTTCATCGTGAACCAGTTATTGTAAATAGTTATGCCTGTTTACGTTTTGTGCGTTGTCAAGATCATGTAGAAGTGCAAATGCTTACTTCGTAATGACCCAAAAATAGGTTGATCGACCTCTTTGTAGATAATCGAACCGATACTGAACTTTGGATAATCATCGGAAAACTGAAACTTAACTTTTTATAAGGAGAATATTAATGGCTAATTCCATTGATACAGCTTTTATAAGACAGTTTGAATCTGAAGTTCATCTTGCATATCAGCGTATGGGTTCTAAAATCAGGAACACTGTACGAACTGTAGCTAATGTGAGAGGAAACACTTGTCGTTTTCAAAAGATTGCTAAAGGTTCTGCTTCTACTAAAAGTCGTAATGGTTCTGTCACACCGATGGAACTTGTCCATACAACTGTTGATGTTACAATGGCAGATTATTACTCAGCTGAGTACATCGATAAATTGGATGAAATCAAAACTAATATAGATGAACGTCAGGCTATCGCTAAATCTGAAGCTGGTGCTTTAGGTAGAAAGACTGATGAAATTTTAATCACAGCTATGGATAGTGGTGCTAATTCAACTCAAATCCATGATACAAGTTCTGCTCTTGAAAAGGCAGATGTTCTATCATTGTTTGAAACATTTGGTGTTGCTGACATTCCAGAAGATGGTGGCAGATTTGTTGCCATGAATCCAAAAGGATTTGCTGATCTATTTGCTATCAATGAGTTTGCAAGTGCCGATTATGTTGGCGATGCTAACTTACCTTATGCTGGTGGCATGACTGCAAAGAACTTCTTAGGATTTATGTTCTATTCTACTTCTGCTGTTACAGCTGGTAAAAATATATCTTATCACAGTTCTGCTGTTGGTTTAGGCATTGGTGCTGACGTCACAACAGAATTAAATTATGTACCTGAAAAGGTCGCTCACCTTGCAACATCGATGATGTCTATGGGTGCTGTTGTTATTGATGACAACGGTGTCTATGAACTCCTCGATAATAACACTTAGGAGGTAATATTATGGCTTTTGCTTCAAGCGGATTGCATCGTGTTCCAGTAGGAAGTGGTGTAGGTTTTTGGTTTTACCAAACAACAGATACTATTGCGACTGTGAACAGCGCAAATTATTTCAATGATGCTGCAAATATGCTGGGTGTTCGTGACTTGATTGTTGTTCAAGACACTAATGCACCAACTACTAATTTTGTAACAGTGCTATCTAACAACGGAACGGCAGTCGATGTTTCAGACGGAACGGCTGTCGCAGAAACAGATGGTGACTAAATAATATGGCTACATCAACATCAGCAACCTCACCTATTGACGTATGCACACGGTCGCTGGTGTTGATTGGCGCACAGCCAATGACATCTTTTGATGATGGATCAAATGAAGCATTGGTTGCCGTTAATCTTTATGAAGATACGGCACAAGCATCTCTTGTAAATACTCGGTGGAGATTTGCTGTTAATCAGTCAGTCGGCAACAGACTAACTGATGCACCTACTGGTCGATGGGATGCCAGTTATCAAATTCCTCCAGACAGTTTAATGATTAATACAGTTACAATTAATGATCGAGCAATCGATTATCAGATTTACGGCAACTATATTTTTAATAATGCAACTGTAAATGATGAAGTTATTATTGATTATAATTTCAGACAAGATGAAAACAAATGGCCTTCGTATTTTACTCAGGCAGTTGTTTATGAACTGGCTGGACATTTTGCTTTGGCTCTTGCACGAAATGACTCAATGTCTAATAACATGTTTGAAAAAGCACGTTTCTTTATGCAGAAAGCAAGAACCCTTGATAGTCAGCAACAAACTACATTACGACTATCAACTAATCGTTTTGTTACTTCAAGAAGGACAACTGGCACATTATCGAGTAATGTATAATGGCTCGTATCCGTGTTCCCCTTAATAACTTTGAAAGAGGTGAAGTATCACCTTCAATGACATCTAGGACTGATTTGAATGTATATATTCAATCAGCAGAAAAGTGTCGAAACTTTTTCCTTATGGCAGAGGGTGGTGTTCGTCGTCGACCAGGTACTGAATTTATTTATAAGTGGAGTTCAATATCAGTTAATACTTCGAAAAGAATACAGGTACGCATTGAACCTTTTTCCTTTTCAGATGATGAAAGATATATTGTTGCCTTTAGTGCTGGTCAATTAGATTTCTTTCGTATTGTTGCATCAACTGGTGTAATTTCACATATTCAAACTATTACACAAGATACTGATAGTGCAACATTACCTTGGACTGTTGATACGATTGAAGGATTAACCTATGCACAATCAGCAGATAATATGTTTGTCTGTCATTCAACACATATTCCAATGCGAATTATCAGAACAAGTCTTACAGCATTTGAAGTTCGTAAATATGTATTTGATACAACAACTGCTGACGATGAAACATATCAACCCTATTTTACTTTTCAAGCCAGTGGTGTAACTCTGACACCACAAGCTACCTCAGGAACTGGCAAGACCATGACGACGTCAGCCGACTACTGGACAAGTGACCATGTCGGTAAAATTATTCGTTATAAAGGCAATGAAGTTTTAATTACTGGCTATACAAGTGCAACTGTTGTTACTGGTACAATCCGTAAAACATTATCTGCCACTACTGCTGACACTGATTGGGATGAACAATGTTATTCAAATGTTCGTGGATTTCCGTCAGCTGTTACATTTCACGAAGATCGTCTTTGGTTTGCTGGTACGACAAGTCAGCCTGATGCTATATGGTCATCAAAGGTAGGAGAGTATTTTAATTTTGATGTTGGAAGTGCTGGTGCAAGTGACAGTATCCAGTTTACAATAAGTGCTGGTGAATTTAACACTATCAGGCATTTGACGTCGTCAAGAGATCTACAGGTCTTTACCAGTACTTCTGAGTTTTATGTTCCATCTTTTTCAAATTCAGCCTTAACACCAACCAATGCACAAATTAGACGACAGACACCTTTTGGCTGTTCATTAGTGCGACCTACTCCTTTTGATGGAGCAACAGTTTATGCACAAAGAGGTGGAAAGACTATTCGTGAATTTGTCTATAGCGATAACGAAAGTGCATATGTTTCAACACCTATATCATTATTAAGTTCACATCTTGTGATTACACCTACGCAGATGTCGTCAATGCGTGGTGCATTATCAAGACCTGAAAGTTATGCTTTCTTCCTGAACAGTGATGCAACGATTGCTGTATTCCATTCAATTCGTAATGAAGAAAAAGCTGGATGGACTTTATGGTCGACGTCAGATACCTCCACTACTGGTGGTTTTCATTCTATCTGTACTGTTGATGAAAGATTATTCTGTGTTGCCAAAAGAGATCTTGGTGGTGGAACAGTAAGGTTTATGCTGGAAGAATTTCTTGATACAGCAACACTTGATTGCAGTGATGACTTTAGTGGTTCAAGTGGAGTGTTCACAACTAATTCAATATTTGAAAACAATGCAAAGCTGGATGTTGTTAGTGGCAATGATTACCTCGGAAACTTTACACAAGGTTCTAATCAGATTGATGTATCTTCTGTTAATACGACAAGTTCAGCAGAAATTGGATTTGGTTTTACTGGTTTACTGACTTCATTACCAGTTGATGCTCAAGTTGAAGGTGGTCCTTTAACAGCAGAACCACGACAAATAACAAGGGTTAATCTTGATCTTTTTGATACATTATCTGTTTCTGTTGGCAGTGGTGGTACGGCAGTACCTTTAATACTTCAGAGTGTAACAGATGATTTTTCAGAAGGACTATCTAAATTTACTGGTAAAAAAGAGTTTCGTATGCTGGGTTATAGTACTGACCCAAGAGTTTATATAACACAGACTGCACCAGTTTCATTACAAATTAACGGCATGATCGTGGAGGTTGCTTTTTAATGTGTGTTCCTGCTCCCCAATTATTATTATTCACAACAATGGCATCAGGGTTTGCAAGTTATCAGGCTCAAAATGCAAGTGCTAGGGCTTCATTAAGGGCTGGTGCGCAAACAGCAGAACGTATTGAACAGGAAAAACAAGTTGCCAAACTTAATGCTGAACAGGAAACAAACGAATTAATGAAAAACTTTTCAGAGTCAATGGCATCTAACATTGCCTTTAGAGCAATGCTTGGTCGAGATGCAAGTGATGCTTCTTTTAAGGCTTTTGAAAAAAATAACTTTGATACTTATGAAACAGATATCAAACGTATTGGTATTCAAGCTAATCAGGTTGAAAAAAATTACGATCTGCAAAAGAAAGAAGCATGGCAAGGTGCAGTTGATTCAGCAAAGTCAGCAAGAATGAAAGGCAGAACCAGTTTAATAGGTGGAATTGGGGAAGGAATATATGGATATAAAACTACAAAGTAAGGGTTTCATTAATGGCAGTCGTTAGATAAAAACAACAAGTATTTAATAAACCAGTTGGTGTTGTAAGAGCGCAACCAAAAACAGCAACAGCTGATACATGGCAGACTATATCAGAAGCATCTCAGGCAATGTCTGCAATGGTTTATAAACATGCCAGTGCTGAAGCTGAATTAGCTGGTATGAAAAAATCAATGGAAGTTGATGTTCTTGATGAGAATGGCAACATTACCAAAGCACCAATTAATATGGGTAGCATTGGTACTAAAGCATTCGAAAAGAATATGATGCAAAGATACGAAAATGTCATGCGTATGAAAATTGATAATAAAATTATGGAAGCATTATCTAACAATCCCAATGACAGTGAAGAGTTTAATACATCAGCATCTATTGCTGTCGGTGCATTAATCGAAAATGCTGATCCTACATTTCAAGGCATACTAAAAGACTATGCATCAGCCAAGATATCGGCTGGTAACAATACAGTTTTAAAAAACAGAAATCAAATTGATGCACAGGAACAAATAGCAGAAACAATTACCTTAACAGATCATATAGCAAACCAAGCTGTTAATGCCTATCTTGCTGGTAATAATAAATTGGCAGAAGAACTTGAAGCTAAAATAGAAGATGCCTGGACTGATTTAAGAACTAATGGATATGTTAATGCTGGAAATTCTCAAGACAGAATTAATGCATATAGAAGAAGTATAT
>VTLG01001136.1_pt1 | contig 17867 bp, 13 predicted proteins | sample 4694571 | NCBI WGS metagenome assembly VTLG01 (sample SAMN12604809, study PRJNA352737) | marine metagenome | biome: ENVO:00000447; feature: ENVO:00000209|ENVO:00000569|ENVO:01000036; material: ENVO:00002151; isolation source: viral sequences binned using virsorter ... | reverse complement strand
GGTTGGAAACCAGTTCATCCTAAAGAACCTATCGAATCGATCATGTATCGTGCGGGTCAGGCCAGCGTCATTGAATATATTAAATCCATTATGGAGGATGAAATCTAATGTGCATTAAGTTTGGAGGGTCGCCTCCGACTCCGCCGCCACCACCACCTTTAGCACCGCCACCACCACCACCTGAGTCACCACGTGCTCCGTTACCTGAGCCTGAACCTCTTGAAACAGAAGTGAATCCAAAGGTACGTAGAGCTGAAAGTAAGAAAGAGCAAAGTGCTTATGGTAGAGGTACTGGATCATTGAGAATTAAACTTGATCCTAGTGTATCTACTGGAGGACAAACAGCACCAGCTGGCGGAGTTAATAAACCATGAACGCACGTGAGAGATATGAAAGATTATCTAGCGGTCGCTCTCAGTTCTTGAGGACTGCTGTAGAATGTTCTGATCTCACGTTACCTTATCTAATCACTGAGGATTTATCCTCTCATCCTAACCATAAATCTTTAACTACTCCATGGCAGAGTGTTGGAGCTAAGTGTGTAGTAACGTTGGCAGCTAAATTAATGCTGGCGTTACTACCTCCTCAAACTACTTTCTTTAAGTTACAAGTTAGAGATGATAAACTTGGTGAGGATTTACCACCTGAAGTAAGGAGTGAACTTGACTTATCCTTCTCCAAGATGGAGAGAATGGTCATGGATTACATCGCTGCTTCTAGTGATAGAGTTGTGATACATCAGGCATTGAAGCACCTCATAGTAGGTGGTAATGCTTTGATATTCATGGGTAAGGATGGATTAAAAAACTTCCCTTTGAATAGATATGTCGTTAACCGTGATGGTAATGGTAACGTCTTAGAAATAGTAACAAAAGAACTAATCAATCGTAAGGTTTTAGGTTTCGAACTGCCTGATCCTGACCCCAACACTGTGGTCGATGCAACAGGTTCGAATGGAGAAGACGTTGAGGTATACACCTGTGTCAAATTGGATGAAAAGTCTGGTCGTTGGGTCTGGTATCAAGAGGTTGAAGGTTTAATCATACCTGGTACTAGAAGTACAGCGCCGAAGTCTGCAAGTCCATGGTTAGTTCTCCGATTCAACACCGTTGACGGTGAAGATTATGGTAGAGGTAGGGTAGAAGAGTTTGTAGGTGATCTTAAGTCACTTGAAGGACTCTCTCAGGCACTCGTAGAAGGAGCTGCAGCAGCTGCTAAAGTTATCTTCCTAGTGTCACCATCCTCAACCACAAAGCCAGCTACTATAGCTCAAGCTGGTAACGGTGCTATCGTACAAGGTAGACCGGAAGATGTAGCAGTTATACAGGTAGGAAAGACAGCTGACTTCGGAACAGCTGCTAACATGGCTCAACAAATAGAGCGTAGATTGAGTGATGCATTCTTATTAATGAGTGTACGTCAAGCTGAACGTGTTACAGCAGAAGAAGTTAGACTAACACAGATGGAACTAGAGCAACAGCTCGGTGGTATATTCTCACTACTTACTGTTGAATTCTTAGTACCATATTTAAACCGAACGTTGCTAGTGCTAACGAGAAGTGGTCAGCTACCTAAGATCCCTAAAGATTTAGTAAGACCTTCTATTGTAGCAGGTGTTAATGCTCTTGGTAGAGGTCAGGATAGAGAAAGTCTTACTGCTTTCGTAACTACTATTGCCCAGACTCTTGGACCTGAAGCACTGATGCAATACATTAATGCTGATGAAGCTATCAAACGTTTAGCAGCGGCTCAAGGTATTGACGTCTTGAATCTAGTTAAGACTCAAGAACAGATACAACAAGAGATGCAACAAGCTCAAGCACAGCAAGCACAACAAGCTATGGTTGAACAAGCTGGTCAATTAGCAGGATCACCAATGGCAGATCCTAGTAAAAATCCTGATGCTTTAGAAGGGATGGCAGCAGCAGCAGAAGCCGGTCCAGAAATAGCAGTACAACCCACCTAATACTATATGGCAGAAACAATGACCTATGACCCTGGAACTGATACAGTTACCCAGGGAGATAGCCTTACATCTGATGAGCAAGAGTCTCTACAGATTGGTGAGGCGATGGAAGCACAGCAAGAACAAATGCTTGCTGGTAAATATAAAAATGCTGAAGAATTAGAGAAAGCATACATTGAACTTGAAAAGAAACTAGGATCAGATGGCCAAGAAAAAGAAACACCTGAAGCTGAAGCTGAAACTGAATCCGAAGAAGTGCTGCAGGAAGAATCTGAAGAAGGTTCTAAAGAACCTAGTCCAGCAGTTGCCTTAGTAACAGAAGCTTCTGAAGAATACTATGCTAATGACGGTAAGTTATCTGAAGAAACTATAGAGAAGTTCTCTAGTATGAGCAGTCAAGATCTTGTGAATGCTTACATGGATATTGTTAAGAATAATCCACAAAATCAATCTGCTCCTGCTCAGGATATTGCTGATGCTGATATCAATAGAATTAAAAATTCTGTTGGCGGTGATCAACAATATAATAATTTAGTAAAATGGGCTGATCAAAATTTAGATCCAAAAGCAACAGAAGCTTTTGATAATGTAGTTAGCTCAGGTAATGTACAAATGATTCAACTAGCAGTGGCAGGACTTAAAGCACAATTCGATGAAGCCAATGGATATGAAGGTAGGATGTTGACTGGTAAAGCAGCTAAGACATCTAGCGATGTATTCAGAAGCCAGCCTGAACTAGTGGCAGCAATGTCTGACCCTAGATATGAAAATGATCCTGCTTATAGACAAGATGTAATGGAAAAATTAGATCGTTCTGACATGTCATTCTGACGTTAGACGTGCCGACCCGAAATTTCGTCCTCGGCCATTAACCTAATTTATTTTATCTTAATGACCTCAAACGTACACGCCCGTGAACCACAGATTGAAGTAATCGAACCTCCAACAACACGGGAGTATTTAGAAAACGCTGAACGTGTAAACGGCTGGCTTGCAATGATTGGATTCAATGCAGCAGTCGGTGCTTACATATTCACCGGACAAATTTTCCCTGGAGTATTCTAGGGAACCAGGCGGCTCGGAAAGTCGAACCCAGTAGAAGCCACAGGCAGCTGCGTCCGTTCATTCTCACATAGCACACACCAGTGAGAACGCATGAAACCACATCATGGAACGGGGGTGTGGTACTAAGGAGCAGATCAATGCAAAAAAAGATCCAACTAAAGTATCGCGGCGTGCCTTACACAAGACAACGTTAAACTTTTTAAATGAAAACATTAGCACTAGCACTCGCTTCCACACTCGTTGCAGTACCGGCTTCCGCCGGAGTCTACGTGAACGTGGAGAACAACGGCTCATACGATGGAGCTGACTACACAGGATCTACCACTGACCTCCATGTAGGTTATGAAGGTGGGACTGATAGCTTTGGATACTACATTCAAGGTGGTCCAGCAATCGTAGCAACCGATGGTGCTGACGATACCGACAACCAGTTGTCAGGTAAAGTCGGTGCGACTGTAGCAGCAACCGAGAAGCTTGACTTCTATGGTGAGCTTGCAGTTCAAACCAACGATGGTGATACCGACAACTCATGGGCAACCAAGATCGGTACAAAATATAAGTTCTAATATGGCACAACAATCGATGTCAGGATTCGGGGTAGCAAGCCCTGTATCTTATTCACCATCTCCTCCAGAAACAGTGGACATTAGAGACCCACAGGATAATACTCCTAGTGATTCTCAACCACCTGGGGTAGATGATGAACCTCAATCATTAGAGGAAGCTCTCTTAGGAGAGTAAAGGGAAGGGAGGCACCTCAGAGTCGGACCTCCCTTTCATTGGCACTGGCCCTGTACGCAGGATACCCTTTGCCGTCTAGACGGTAGGGAAAGACCTACAAAAATGATCAAAAAAATTTACGTACGTAAGAAAGTAAACAATACATTTTTTAACTAATCATGGCACAACAAGGCGGAACAAATAACGCTGCTGCCGGTCCTATTTATGGAGGTGCCGATAATGGTACCTTAACTAATGCAGGTACCGCGGCACAACGCCGAGCTCTTTATCTCAAGCTCTTCTCAGGAGAGATGTTTAAAGGGTTTCAACATAATACAATTGCCAGGGATTTAGTTACTCGCAGAACCTTGAAGAACGGCAAATCAATGCAGTTCATCTTCACAGGTCGCACCAAAAGTGAGTTCCATATCCCAGGTAGAAGCATACTAGGTAACGATGAGAAGACACCTCCAGTAGCAGAGAAAACCATCACAGTTGATGACCTCTTAATCAGTTCAGCATTCGTGTATGAATTAGATGAGACTCTTGCTCACTATGATTTACGTGGTGAAATCTCTAAGAAGATCGGTTATGCTTTAGCTGAGAATTACGACCGTCGTATTTTCAGAGCTATCACCAAAGCTGCAAGAGCTGCTAGCCCAGTCTCCATGACTAGCTTCAAGGAGCCAGGCGGTAGTATACTTAAAGTCGGTGATGATACAAGTACTGACAAGAAGGACGCTTTCAATTCTACAAAACTTGTTAACGCATTCTATGATGCAGCAGCAATTCTAGATGAGAAAGGAGTCAGTGGTGATGGACGTGTAGCTGTTCTTAACCCAAGACAGTACTACGCTCTGATACAGAACGTATCTGGTAATGGTCTAATCAACCGTGACGTACAAGGTACAGCCTTACAATCTGGTAACGGAATCATTGAAATTGCAGGCATCAAGATCTACAAGTCAATGAACATTCCTTTCCTAGGTAAGTATGGTACTGATCCTTCTACAGCAACTAGAGCGAACTATGACTCCGATGATAACTTTGGAGATCATGTTGGCCAAGCTATGGAAGACATGGAGTCAGCTGCTAACTCTGGTACTCCAGCAGGTGGACAGAAGACTACTAACAACTATGGTACAGCTGCTAAGTTTGCCAACAGCTGTGGTTTGATCTTCCAGAAGGAAGCCTGTGGTGTTGTTGAAGCAATTGGACCTCAAGTACAAGTAACTTCAGGTGATGTATCAGTGGTTTACCAGGGAGATGTCATTCTAGGACGTCTCGCAATGGGAGCCGATTCACTGAACCCTGCTTGCGCAGTAGAACTTGTAGCTGGTATCAACACAGCCCACAGTACAACTGGATGGGGTGGTTCAGGTACTGAATCTGATTCTATATCTGATGCTGGTTTCACAGCTGCTAACCTACCTTCTGCAGGTTAATTTTAGCTACCTATATAAGGGGGGTTTTCCACCTCCCTTTTTTTTATTCACAAATATTTATACCTATGGCTGACAAGACAACTGACATCGATACCGAACTATCCGCTGTTAATGCTATCCTAGGGGCCATTGGTCAATCACCCGTGACTACTCTCGGCACAATAACAGAGACATTAGGCGAAGTAAAATATACAGGAAGTAAAGATAGAGCTGGTACCTATCAAAGAAGTGGTACTACAGTTACTATTACTAGTGCTAATCACGGACTAGAAGTTGATGAAGAAATAACTATTGACTTTACATCACCATCTTCTGGTGCTCCAGCTGATGGTACTTATACAGTAGTTACTGTAGCTGATGTTAATACCCTAACTGTAACTAGTTCAGCTAGTGGTACTATAGCTGCTGGAAATACTCTTACTATATCACAAACTAAGTTTGCAATCGTATCATCTTTCACACAAGATAGTGAAATTAAATGTTCAGAAGATGGTGCAGTTACAACTGGATTTAGTGTATCAGGTACTGATGTAATATTCACTACAGCTCCTGGTACTGATTCAATTGTAAGAGTATTTAGAGAGCGAGAAATAGCTAATAGTAAAGCTAACCCTGAAGTTCAGTACATATATGATCTATTAACTGAAGTTAATAAAGATGTACAAAATGAAGGTTGGGTATTTAATATAGAAAGACATGTTACTAAAACTCCTGACGCTAATAAACATATAGAAATACCATCTAATTATTTAAGGTATGATTTACATGCAGGACTCTCTGATAAAGTTCTAGATGTAGTCAAACGTAAGAAGACTGTATCAGGTGCTGATAAGTATTTATTGTATGATCTTGTTAATCATAGTTTTGAGTTTGAGGGTGATCAATCTTTAGACGTTGTATACCTATGGCCTTTCGATGATCTACCTAATGTATTCCAAAGGTATATTACATATAGAGCTGCTGTAAGAGCTGCTACTCAATTAGTATCTAATCCACAACTAGTACAGTTACTACAAACACAAGAAGGAATGTCACGGGCAGCCTGTGTAGAATATGAATGTAATCAAGGTGATCATTCTTACTTCGGCTTACCACATCAAAGTGTCTATAAATCATATCAACCTTACACTGCACTGAGACGCTGATGGCAACTATAACACAAACAATACCATCTTATAATGGAGGTATATCACAGCAGCCAGATGAATTAAAAGTACCTGGACAAGTTAAAGATGCATTAAATGTATTACCTGATCTAACTCATGGATTACTCAAACGTCCAGGTGGTAAGTTAGTTGCATCTCTTAGTGATAACAGTACATCTGCATTGAATTCAGTAGAAACTGGTAAGTGGTTTCATTACTATAGAGACGAGACCGAACAGTATATAGGTCAGATTAAATTATCAGACGGCACTGTAAGGGTGTGGCGTTGTAGTGATGGCGCAGCAATGACTGTTCAATATGGGGGTAAACCTTGGGCAGTTTCTAAAGAATATTCTGAAGGTGATACTACACAAGCTAATTCCAATGTTTATAAATGTGTCACAGCTGGTACTTCAGCGTCATCAGGTAGTGGTCCTAGTGGTACTGGTTCTTCTATAACTGACAATACTGTTACTTGGGATTTTGTTGATACTCTTTCCAATATAACTACACAATTAAAAAATTATTTAAGAACTCAACTTGACGCAAACGGTAAGGAAACTTTAAGTGGCGGTACTATTATAGATTCAGATATACAATCGTTAACTCTTAATGATTTTACTTATCTTGTTAATCGTAATAAAACTGCAGCAATGGCAAGTACTGTAGAGCCAACTAGACCTGCTGAAGCTTATATAGAATTAAAGAAAGTAGCTTATGCTAGCCAGTACTCAGTTAATTTATATGACTCAACTACTACTACAAGTACATTTACAGCTACTAGAATTAGAGTAGACAGAAACTGGGATAGTTCTAATGGTTGTGCATCTGGAGGTGCTTTACCTGCTGCTGGTAACCTACCTGACGACGGTAATCGATGTACTGCTGGTAACACAAGAGATAGTCTTTGTCCTAATGTAGCTACAGAAATATTTGCAGTAAACCATAACGATGCTGGAAATGCAGCTGATGCTAATAATACTGCCCATACTTATAGTGTAACTCTAGGTCAAAGTAGTAATTATGGAGCTGCTGCTGATAGAAAAAATCTTTACTTTAGAATAACAACAACAGGACAAGCTGTACCTACTGATGGTAGTAGCCCTACTTATCACTGTCGTTATACAACAACTCATGACTTATTGTACGGTGGAGAAGGTTGGAGAACTGGTGATAACTTTCAAGTATGGATGAATAATGCTAGTTATACGATAACTATAGATGAGCATAGTGAATCTCAAGTCCAAGCTACGATGGATAGTAACGATAACTCCGGTTTAATTAGACCTATACCTACACCATTTGATACTGAGACTACTATCACTTCTGAAAGTATTATAGGTGATATAAGATCAGCAATAATTAGTCAAAATAATGGACTAATAAATACTGAAGTAACACAAATAGGTAATGGTTTATACATAACTGATGGTGCTGCATTTAATGTTAGTACACCAGTTAGTGAATTATTAAATGTATTTACAGATAGTATAGAAGATGTAGCAGATTTACCTAGACAGTGTAAGCATGGTTATGTAGTTAGAGTTGCTAATAGTGCAGCTGATGAAGATGATTACTATCTCAAGTTCTTTGGTAATAATAATAGAGACGGTGAAGGTGTCTGGGAAGAATGCCCTGAACCTGGTAGAAAGATAGAGTTTGATAAGGCTACGATGCCGATCCAAATGGTTAGAGAATCTGATCAAACCTTTACTGTTAAACATATTACATGGGATCAGTGTCCTGTAGGTGATACAACAACTGTACCTGAGCCTAGTTTCATAGGTAGCAATATTACTAAGATGTTATTCTGGAGAAACAGATTAGCGTTATTAAGTAATGAGGATATTAATTTATCTAGACCTGGAAGCTTCTTTAATTTCTGGCCTAAGACTGCTATAACTTATACAGCTACTGATAATATAGATATATCTTGTAGTTCTGAGTACCCTGCTATTATCTACGATGGTATACAGGTAAACCAAGGTTTAGTACTGTTTACTAAGAATCAGCAATTCATGCTGACTACAGATAGTGATGTATTGAGTCCACAGACTGCTAAGATCAACTCTGTATCAACTTATAATTTTAACTATAATGTCAACCCTGTATCATTAGGTACTACAGTAGGATTCTTAGATAATGGTGGTAAGAACACTAGATTCTTTGAGATGTCTAATGTAGTCAGAGAAGGTGCACCTGATGTTATAGAACAATCTAAAATTGTATCTAGATTATTCCCTAAAGGTATCTCATTGATAGCTAACTCAAGAGAAAATTCTGTTATTCTCTTTGCTGAGAAAGGTAAGGATGAGCTATTTGGTTATAGATACTTTAGTTCTATTGAGAAACGAGTACAGAACGCTTGGTTTAGATGGAAACTTAGTGGGACTATTCAACATATGGCAATGTTGGATGATTCGTTATATGTCATAGTACGTAATAACGGTAAAGATGTAATGCAGCGATTCACTATTAAATTAGATGATGCTACTACTACATTAGTAGATGACCGAGGTACTACTACAGAGGATGATGATATAACTTATAGATTGCATTTAGATAATGCAACCACCATAGCTTTTGCTAATCTTACTTATCATACTTCAGGTACTCATAAAGGTTATACTACTTTCGATTTACCAGATGGGTTTAATAATACATTTGGAGATCTACACGCTATCATGATACCAACTACGTCTGATAAAACAGGCCAAGGTATGAGCGCACCAGCCTACACAACCAAAGTAGGTACTACAAACAGTGTAAGAATACTAGGTGATTGGGTTGAGTATGACCCACAAATGTTGAAAGACAGTGACACTAGTGATGATGTAGATTTTAAAGGTAATATTATCTTAGGTTATACCTTTGATATGGAAGTTAAATTCCCTACTGTTTATTATGTAAGGCAAATAGGAGACGGTTATAGGTCGGAACATCAAGGTTCCTTAACATTACATAGACTTAAGTTTAGTTTTGGACCAGTTGGTGTCTACGAAACTGTCTTAGATAGAGTAGGTAAACGTACTTATACAGATTTACATGAAGCTACTATAGCTGACGATTATATTTCTAATAGAGTACAGTTCCGTGAAGATAAATTCAGAACTATACCTGTTTATGAAAGAAATACGAACGTAGATATAACACTTAAATCTACACACCCATCTCCTGCTACCTTGTTTTCATTGACATGGGAAGGAGAATATTCTAATAGATTCTATAAACGTGTCTAAATACATTCACCCTATCACATTGGAGGCTGCCATCGAGGTGGCCTCTAATCTACGTCCAGATGACCGCAGAGAGATCGAAGAAGGTTGGGGGCTAGATCCTATGGAAGTCCTCACTAAGTCGGCTCATGAGCGCACTGGAGTGTGGTTCGAGGTGCCTAACGGCAAGACTGCCGGAATGGCCGGAGTTGATGATGGTATTATATGGATGATATGCACACCCGCTATTCATGAGTACCCAGTAACATTCGCTAGAGAAGCGAAAAGGTTTGTTGAGAGTAGAACAGAACCTTTATTATGGAACATCGTTGATAAACGAAACACAGTCCACTTAAAACTACTCAAATTTTTAGGCTTTAAATTTTTGCGAGAAATTTCTCACGGGCCTAATAACTTATCCTTTATAGAGTTTTGCCGTGTGCTTAGGAAGTCAGGCTAGAGCAGCTAACACAGCTGCCAAGAGACAATACCAATATCAAATTGAACGTCGTGAACGTGAGTGGATGCAACAACTCAGTGTTTATGGTGCAAAAAGAGTTCAATATGATGTTAACACAGATAATGCCAGAATGGCTGCACAAGCTGCATACGCTGAACATGAGTATCAACGTAGAGAAGCTAGAGGCCAAGCTGAGTTACAATATGAAAAATTATACGCAGAGATGCTTGAAAACAGTGAAGCCGCTACAGCTGCAGCAAGCGGACAAACAGGTCAATCAATTAGACGTATGAAGACACTGGAGGCTGGTGCGTATGGAAGACAAGTTGCAAATGTTGCACATCAACTTGTATCGAATGATCGTTTAATAGCTTTAGAAAGCTCTAAAGCACGTGGACAAGCTAAAGCATATATTGATAATGCTTTCGCTGAAGTTGCGTTTCAACCTGTACCTGATGTAGCACCTCCACCACCTGTTCTACAAAATGTAGGACAAGCTGCGTTTATGGATGCACTTAAAATTGGAAGTTCTGTTGCTAGTATAGCACTGCCTTTTGTTGTTGATTGAGGTGAATTATGAAATTAGATTTTTATCAATCTCCAGATTGGGCATCCATTTTGGAGAAAAGCTACAAACCAATTAATAGAGGTTTCGAACGTCGTGAACTAGCTGAGCGTGAGAATGATAAAAGACGTATTGAAAATGCTGGCAAGACTTTAGAATTACTTCAAGCTGCTGCTAAATTTGGAGGACAAGCTAAGAAATTCTCTAACGCAATGTATAAAAAACACCTCGAAGATCAGATGGCAGGTGCTGCTATGTTCGATGGTGTCGATGAAGCGACTATAAAAAAATGGCAACGATCTGATGAAGTTATAAAAAGAGATTTTTTTATTAGAAATAAGCAAGCAGCGGAAGCTGAGCGTGAAGGTGATGATGTCTTAGCTACAGAACTTAAACAAGCAGCTTACTATAGACGGTATGAGTTAGGCTTTAAAATTAATGGGATGAGGCGTGATGCATCAAACCTTGGAGCTTCTCTTAGAACTGGAGATTATGCTGAACAATACAAGAAAGCTAAAGATCAAGCAAGTTTAGATGCTGTATTAAGTGCTCGTAAAGCAGATCTTGTTAAAAGTTATACTGACAGAGGTTTATCTAAAGATCTTATAAATCGTCATTTTATACCAGGCTATAACAAATTTAGAGCTATAGAATCAAATAGATTAGCGCAAGAACAAGTAACTCTTCTTGCACAGAAAGAAGCCCAAGATACAATGGCTACTTTCCAGCAATCTTGGGAGACATATCAAGATAATCCTATAGAATTTGGTAAAGAAATGTGGAAATGGGTGGAAGGAAATTACCCATCACACGGTGCTGGTAAGGTAAGAGACGGTGTTGATGCAGTTTTAAGTTATATGAAAAAACTTGAAGATAATGGTCTAATATCAGGCGAAGCTAGAAGAGCTTTTATGAAGCATGAAATACCAGCTAAAGATAAAGACAATAAATTAACACCACTTTCAAAACAATATCCAGGTGCATTTTTAGGTAGTGAACAAGCTGCTGATGACGCTACTATAAAGTATATAGATGAAAAAGAGGAATCTTCTACATCTAGGTTAGGTGAGTATAGAATTGTATTTGACGAACAATTAGAAAAGGATGGCGGTATATTAACAGCTGCTGCAGAAGAACAGTGGTGGGGTATGATACAAGAGGATAAAGGAATTTCAGCACAAGACAAAGTCGAAAAACCTGATTGGTTGAAAGATCTTGTCAATACTCAAGAAAGAGATGATTTAGATGATCAAGCGTATTTAAACCAACTAATAGCATTTGGCGGTATAACCCAAAATGATGTAAGCGGTATGTCAATTGCAACGAGAAAATGGGCACAACCTTTTATAGCGAATACTGCAAAATTACAGGCAGCTGGTGGTAAAACTCTATTGAGTGCTAGCAATAAATTAATAGATGGTTGGACAAATAAATTATATAAAACTAGTTTTGGTAAAAATGACACTGCAAGCCCTGAATGGATCTTAGCAAATGAAGCTGCTAAAGCTGATTTTAACGCAATACTTAATGACTTACTTGCTATAGATACCCCTATAGATGGGGCTATTCAGTTAGCTAGAAAAGAGGTTGAAGCTAACTTTAAATTAGACGAACTTACACCGTTAACTGTAAGTAAGTATGCTCAAAGATCAACAGTAAGTAAAGAAGATTTTAAGGAAATTAGAAGAGCTATAAAACTAGGTTCTAGAGAACTGACAGGTAAAAGTAAAGAAGCTCAACTTGCTTATTTAGAGAACACTAAGTTACCTGGTAGCGAATCATACTTAGAACAAGGTAGGTTATATCAAAAAGGTATAATCGATGAACTACCTCATTACTATAAACGTTTAGGTAATGAACACCTAACAGGCTGGGATATTCTCGATGCTCAACTTAAAGCAGATGGAGTAAAAGAAGGTTTAGGTATTAGACCTCCTGTAGAAGATGCATTAGACGCAGAAGAATTAGCACATATTAGACGTAAATTAAGAATCAAACCCACCACAAATTCTATCGAACAATCTAAGGTAGATGTACAAGATGTAGAAAAGTATTCTGACTTGATGAATACCTTCCTCAACAATTATACAGAGGAAGAGCTAGAGAAGATAAAACTTTATTCTCTTTGGAACAGTCTTTCACCTGAAGTTACCTTACCAGCTTTGTTAGAAAGTTTACCTGGAATTTATTCAACTAGCCCTGGTGCAGTTTAAAACATATGTCAGAATCTAACGAAACTATTGTCGATCCTACGGGATTTGATACTAAAGATGAGTATCAGCACGCTATACGTGAAGCTGCTTTCAAAAGAGATTTTGGTGAAGATGTAAGTACTGAAGGAGAAAGCCAAGGCACTCCTACTGCACCTACTTCTGCACCTACAGAACAAACACCACAAACAAATGAAGTTGACCCTATCGGAGAGTTTGTCGAAGGTATTACTGTTGACCTTAGAGATGCAATAGATAACACTTTCCAAGGTAATCAAAGAACTAGAGAAGAAATTAAACAAGATAGAAAAGAAATCAAAGATGAATATAAAGCAAAAGGTGATGCATTAGTCCGTTTTTACAACGAAAAGCCTACTTTAGCTAGTGAAGGAGCTAAAGCTCTTGTTGGTGGTTACGCTAAAGTACTTTCTAGTTATTTGACTTTACCTGAAAGAGCTTATGATCTTGCTACAGGGGAGATGGCTAAACAAGGTAAAGATTATAAACCTGATTGGGATCCTCTAGCTGCTATTAAAGACCCGTATCAAGCTACTGCTTGGGGTAATTTTTTACAAATGGGTGTCGAATATGGTTTTGGTGGATGGGTTTCTGCAAAAGGATTAGCTAGAAAAATACCTGGTAAATGGAACCCTATAGTTGCTGAAGGTATTTATGGTGCTGTTTCTGAACGAGCACAAACTGATCCTGGTATAAGTACTGATCTTGCTAGAAGTTTTAAAAGCAGTGAATATTATAACCAACTTAAAAAGCGTATACCTTTTATTGGTGATGCTGTTGATGCTATAGCTAATGAAGATTATAATCACCCTGGATTACAAGCTGCCATTCATTCGTTAGAAGCAGCTGGTCTTACTTATGCTATCGGTGGAGTCTTCGGTTATTTAGGTAGATTCTTACCAGGACGTAAGAGTGTAACTAAACAAATCAACGAAGCAGCTAAAAAACAACTTACAGATGGTCGTAGATTTGATGAAATTCAAAGAGTAAATGTACAAGATATAACTGATCAAAAAGCTTTACCACCTAAATCTGGTTTTGGAGCATATAAAAATAAACCAGTTGCTGATCCGTGGCAAGGTTCACCTGCCCCAACTAATAAAGCTTTTGATATATACGATCAATTAAACCGTTCAGATCAGTGGACAGGTACTACTCATAGCGGTACTGATTCAATAATGACTCCAGTACAAGCACAACGTGGTGCTACTACGAGTGAGTTTACACCTCAATTCCTACGTGAAAAAGCAAAAGAACTGCTAGGAGATACCAGAACAAACCAATTAATACAAGAAGCTAAGAAAAATAAGCAATCTTTTTACGAAGTATTTGAGCCAGCTTTCAAACGCTATCAAGAAGTCATGGGTAGAAATGCTACGGCAATAGACGCTGAGGACTTCTGGCAACCAATCCGTAAAGATGAACCATTTCAAACAGGTGCAGGTGCTAGTACACCTAATTATCAGGCGTGGTCTATGGAAAACGTCGTTGCAGCTGACCTTGTAAATGGTGCTTTATTTAAACAACTCAGAAATACTGCTATAGCAGGAAGAGAAGTTATCAATATAGCTGATGTATTCGCTGTTGATGGTCCTATGAAAACCATTGCAGATAGATTAGTAATTGGTTTAAGTAATGTTAAAAGATCTAGATACCTAATATCCACGGAATTCAGTAAGCTGAGAGGTCCTGGTGGAGCATTTACTCAGAAAGCTTCTAAAGCAGCTGCAGAACGCACAGCACAACTTCATGATGAAACAGTTGATGGTGTACGTTTAATGATGCAGATGATGAAAGATGAAGGTTCAGATGAATTAGCTCAAGGTATTTTAGAAATATTCTCTATGTCTAATAAAATTCAGAATTGGATGGATTTTGATGCATGGATGAGACAGAAAATTAAAGGTGGAGAATTTAATGGTAGTGTAAAATCTGGTGTATTAATCAAAGAACTCCAAGGAGTCATGGTTAATAGTGTTCTTAGTGGCCCTAAAACGCCTCTCAGAGCCATTCTAGGTACTACAAGCAATGCTTACCTTAATTCCTTTAATACATTCCTTGGAGCAGCTGCTAGAGCGCCTTTTAAAGGGCAATCAACTACTAATTTAAAAGCTGCTACACACAACTTAGTAGGAATGTTCGAAATCATACCTGATGCATATAAGATATTTAGAACAAATATGGAATCTTACTTCTCAGGGGATATATCTAACATAAAAACTAGGTATTCTCACTCAGTTAAAAACGATAACTGGGAAGTAATGGGTAAATGGGCAGAGCAAAGAGGTACTGATTCTGATAAAATAGCATACAATATAGCTAACACAGCACGTGGCTTGAATGACAATAAACTTCTAAGCTGGTCTTCACGTACACTTGCAGCTACTGATGATACTTTTAAGTACATTATGAGCAAAGCAAGGTCAAAAGAACTTGGTTTTAGAACTGCTTTAGAAGAAGTTGATGCTGGTAGAATTAAAGAAATCACACCTGATGTATTAAGAAATGCTGAAGATTACCATTACAATAGACTTTTAGATGAAGATGGTAACATTGATATCACTAAAGATTTATTCTTAGACAATCAATTTAAAGAAGTTACATTAACCACAGAGTTATCAGGATTCTCTAAAAAGATTGAAAGTGCAATGACCTCTACACCATGGGCTAAACCTTGGTTCTTATTTGCTAGAACAGGTGTCAATGGTTTGAGAATGTCTATAAAGAATTCACCTATACTCGGTGCAGTAATAAAAGAATCTAGAGAAATACTAACAGCTAACCCTAATAATCTTGAGTCAGTACTTAAATATGGAATTGAAAGTGCTGATGATTTAGCTCAGGCTAAGAATCTTATTATAGGTAGACAAGTACTTAGCAATGCTGTTGTCTCAATGGCAGGTGCTTTATATCTACAAGGAGGTTTAACTGGCAATGGACCTGCAGATAGACAAATGCGTCAAATGTGGATCGATACAGATTGGCCAGCTAGAAGTATTAAAATAGGAGGTGTATGGGTAGGTTATGATTCACTAGAACCTTATAATTTACTCTTATCTACTATAGCAGATATAGGTGATAATCAGAAACTAATGGGTCCACAATGGACAGAAGATAAATTAGGTTTAGTTGCTACCGCTGTTATGACTGGTGCTACTAGTAAAACTTATTTACAAGGTTTAAGTCAATTTGTTGATTTAATTAGCGGACAACCTGGTAGTAGTCTTCAATCAATGCTTGGTCAAGTAGCTAATAATACTGTTCCATTGGGTTCTTTAAGGAATGAAATTGGTAAGATTATTAATCCACCAATGAGAGAACTCAGTAAAAATATAGGTGATTCTGTTAGGAATCGTAACTTAGCTTCTGAATCATTAACACTGAAACCTTTACCTTATAAGCATGATATGCTAAACGGTAAACCTATTAGAGATTGGAATGTCATTGAGGCTTGGTGGAATACTTTAAGCCCTATACCATTAAGAATGGATGCTAGTCCAGGTAGAACTTTACTTTGGAATAGTAACTATGATATGCGTTTATCTACTTATGCAGCACCTAATGGTGGACCTAGATTAGGAGATCATCCTAACATTAGATCTGAATTTCAAAGAGAAATAGGACAAGAAGGTTTAGAAGAAGATCTTAATAAATTAGCAGGTGATCCTACTATTCAAGAATCACTTAGAATCATGAATAGAGATTTAAGAAGCGGTGAAGATCATATTGATCCTATAAAAGGTTATACTCATAATTTACGTATAAGACAATTGTTGGAATCTGCACGTGAAAGGGCTTGGGGTAGGATGGTGCATAGAGCTAAAATAGGAAAGTATCCTGAATTAAAAGCTATCTTAGATGCGCATAGACAACAGTTAATAGATACTGAAATAAAGCGTGAAGATACTAGTCCTATAAGAACACTACTTAATAAACAGAAGGTACGTTAACCATGTCACATGCATACGAAGTTGAAAGAGGGTATACAGGTGATGGCACTACTACCGATTATCTAATACCTTTTAATTTTATTGATAATGAATCTATACACGTTAAGATAGATGGTACTACTAGAGCTTCTAGTGGGTTTCAAATAAACGGTACTACTCTTACACTTGGATCATCTCTAGTAACAGCCGCAGATGGCAAAGCTATTGTTATATATAGGGATACACCTATAGATAAAACAAAAGTAGTTTTCCAAGTAGGTGCTTCTATACGTGCTCAAGATTTAAATACTAATGATAGGCAGTTTTTACATGCTATTCAAGAGAATGAATCGAATGCTGGTACAACAGCTGACTTAGCTATTGGCCAAAAGAATCATATCAATGTTAATACTGCTAATAATTGGCTGATTAATGATGGTGTGATTGATAAAGATATGCTTCAGAATGATGTTATCGATAGTTCTAAATTAGAAGATAATTCTGTTAATTCTGAGCATTATGTAGATGGATCTATTGATCTTGTACATTTATCTGCAAACTCAGTAGATTCATCTAAAATTGTAAATGATAGTATAGTTAATGCTGATATAAATTCTAATGCAGCCATCGAGTTTACCAAACTAGAGAATTTAGATAGCTCTAAAATTCTTGTAGGTAATAGCTCGAACAAAGCTACAGAAGTATCTATGTCAGGAGATGCTACTATCTCTAATTCAGGTGTATTAACTATATCTGCTGATGCTGTTGATTCAGCAGAAATAGTAGCTGGTGCTATAGATACATCTCATCTATCAGCCTCAGGTACGAAAAATACTACTACATATTTAAGAGGCGATAATACGTGGGCTAATCTTGGCAACGCTGTTACCGGTCAATATGTTTGGGCTACTTGGAATCATCAAAGTACTTTAAGTTTATCTGGGAGTAACGGTGTATCCAGTGTAACAGATCAAGGTACTGGACATAGTAGAGTTAATTTCACTAATGACTTTACTGATGTAAATTACGTCTCTGCTGGTTCAAACGATGGTGCTCACACTAATAACGGAGGTGATGCCAGATTACCTGGATTCACTATTCAAGATGTACAGGTAGGCCGTGTTGATTT
>VTLG01015041.1_pt1 | contig 17868 bp, 16 predicted proteins | sample 4694571 | NCBI WGS metagenome assembly VTLG01 (sample SAMN12604809, study PRJNA352737) | marine metagenome | biome: ENVO:00000447; feature: ENVO:00000209|ENVO:00000569|ENVO:01000036; material: ENVO:00002151; isolation source: viral sequences binned using virsorter ... | reverse complement strand
TTTGCAAGACCAACTATTGTTGCATCTTCAAATGCTACTGCAATCGCATCACCGTCATATAAGTTTATTGTTCCTGCTGCACTTGAATTAATAGCATCATGCTGTCTTATCTTGTAGATATGACCTTGGCCAGTACCATCGTTGACATAGACATAGCCGTCTTTGTATTGATCCTCTGTAGCTGCGGTTCCACCAAGAGTCACAGAAAGACTCTTGTCACCAACAGAAGCAGTATTTACTGCAAGGTCCATGTCATGGTTTGCAACGCCTACTGCACTCTGGCAGATAGCTCCTGATGTTTGTGCACCGTCAGTTTGGCCATAGTAGAAAACTCTACCGTCAGGCAAAACCATTCTTGTTCCGTATGCGTGTAATTGGGTAGTTCCGGTAGCTTTTTCGTCACCGTAATCCCCCCAAATTGTTCCATAAGTTAATGCCATAATAGCACCTCTTTAATTTTTATTAGTTTCCATCTGCTCCAGAGTTAAAGCCCATACACCTTTATGCTTGTGCTGAATATGTTGAAGAGCAAGCCTTTCTCTATGAAATCCTGTATCGTGTATGATGCAGAAATACTTAGCATTCTGTGCTTTCTCTTTAACTTCTTCAGGCAAATCAATGATTGGCTGTTCACTATGATGCAGACAATGTTTTAAGTAACTCTTCCACGATGAAAACCCAAAAGTATCAACGTGGTTTGTGCAAATATATTTAATTGGAGCAGTTTCCTGTTCCAAATCAGCTTGCAAAAGGTCATCAGGAATGGCGTTTCTAAAGACATCGACATCAACTCCATTTTCAGGAGGACGGAGTCTGAAACCTTTCTCGAAGTACGCAGCTAATTGGGATGGATTATTGGCAGGCATACCATTACTGGTAGGCTGATACCCATGATCCACTTCTTCCAATCTGACTGGGGCATTTTTACCGTTACCTTTTTTCCGAACTGTCACAATATGTCGCTGCCATAAAACGCATCTGCCTGGTGAAGTCCAGAATGGTTCAATACCGTCACGAATGTGCCAGTTATGTTCTGATGCAAGCTGTTGCTTGATCAGAGGCCATTCTGTCTCTTTCCACACTTCAATGTGTTGGCGTAACATTTTTAATTGGCCTTCACGATCAATTTCGTTAAGTCCGAGTTCAACGTCCCGGTCAATATATGTATCCCATTTCTGCATTGTTGCAAGGGTCATGCTGTTCTCCTTCGTTTGTGCCGACTGCGACTTCTTTTACGTTTAGAAGGAGTCACGCTCCGCTCAACTACACCGGAAATAGCCCTAGCTACCTGTTCTTTACGCAGGTAATTAGGTAATGATTCTTGCAAGCTGAATTGGTAAATCAACTGTTCTTCGATAATTCCCTGATGCTTTTCGTAAGCATCTTTAATATTTGCAATATGCCTTGCCGTAGAATTAGAACGTCCTGTGAATGTAAGATCACATCCAGAGCAAGTTCCTTTTTCATCTACAGCATCAGCGTGTTTTTCACCTTCTTCCCTGACAGACTTAGTATGTTTTGCAACGTCACCGTCAAATGTTGAGGTAAAAGCACACTCGCTGCATCTTATAATTACTTTCTTCAGATAAAGGTCATTTACAAGATTTCGTGGAAAAGGCTGTGTCCAGTTTTTTCCAACTACATCCCATAAGGAAACCCTGTTCTGAGTATCATCTTCTACAGCTGTGATTAATCTGTCTCGATTACCGTTTTCAACCTGCTTTCGCAAATCTTTATACTGCGTATTCGATACCTCAAATTCTTTTGTGTCATCTATCAGGGTAGGCAATGTTTAATTCCTTATATAGTGGCTGCTGTGTCACTATAGATTTCAACACCGTGAACGTCAGCTCTTTCGCCTTCGCCCCATTCCTGGAATATGCCATATTCTATGGCTCTCAAGGAGTTGTCATCTTCTTCTGTAGTCTCAGCTTCGTTAGCCATGACCAATATCAAGGAATCGTCTGCAAAGACTGCACCCTTGGAATCGTCACTACTATCTCTACTGATAACACCGGAATGGAATATCTGGACTCCGTAAAGTCTGTCATTACCTTTCCACCATCGTTGAATCATGTCATCGCCAAAACCGGCAGGTCTTCCACCTGCTGCTGTACCTGGGTCTGATATGTCCAATATGATGTCGCTAATCTGCTCGATATGCAGAGAAGCTCTTAGAGGCATTGGTGCAGGACCATATGATGAACTGTTGTCTGTCATGAGGTATGCAACTGCCCCTCTAAAGTGTGTGATGTCAAGAGCGTTGCCTGCACCTGGAGCGGATTTTGAGAATCCGTCATAAAGCGTTACAACGTCACTAGCCATCTTTCGCCTGAGAGAGTTAGCAAGTAGAGTTCCTGTAGTCGAAACTACGTTAGAATCTCCCTGCCTTCTGATCAATCGCTTTGAAACTGTAGCTATGATGCCATGTTCACTTGGAGTGATCGATAAACTGTTTGTCACTAACTGCTCTGACTGAGATAAATCAACGCCTTCAGACAATGCAGAAGCATTAGTCATTCTGGCGTAAGTTAGAACGTCCCATTGTTTGTGTCCCTGTGGAATACGTTCATTAGTTATCAAATCTGGGTCTGGTGCAGCCGGCTCGAATGCTTCTTTAGCAGAAGCAACAAGTATTTTTTGTCCAGAGGACATATTACTGGTTGAAGAAATTGATAAGCCTGTAGCCATATCATCCTCCCTTTAAATTTTATTGTAGTTTTTGTACCATCGACTGATACTCAGCCTTTTCTATCTTGCCCTCGATATATGCACTTCGTACATCATCCAGGTTTTTATAACTTGGAGCTGCTTTACCGCTCGGTTGTTCTACCGGTGGCGATACTGTAGTAGGCTTCTGAACCTGTGGCTGCTGTGGACTAGGCTGTTGTGGAGGAGTACCTCCTTTAGCCCTTACAGCTGCTTCTTTAGCATTGCCTATCGATTCAGCAAACTGTTTCTGCCTCTCCTCTGGAGTCAAATTATTATTTGGGTCCAAAGCAGAGTAGCGTAAGTTCGGATCGTTTCTATCTACCCCCATACTTTCAACGAATTTATAGATATTCTCCCATTGCTGTTGTGCCTGGTCAGGTGTTACCTGCTGCTGAGTTTGACTCGGTTGAGGCTGTGCCTGTTGCACATTCTGCTTTCTGAGTTCTTCCATTTCGTTGAGTAGTGGGGCAACGACTGCCCTTTGCTCCTCATCCAGATTTTCGAGATAAGACTTTTTTTCCATCTCATTTCTCATGCCGCTGAACTGTTGTTCCGCCCATGTTTGAGTATCCCTTCTGATGGCATTAAGGCCATTGTCAACAAGTCCCTGTAAACCACGATTCTCTGACCTCAGCTGCTGTAATTCGTTGTGAATGTTCGTTAGCTGGTCAGATGTGGCGTACTGCGGAGTGGCTGGTATTTCGCCCTGCTCCTCATCTAGGCTCTGCTGATCTTGTGTTACCTCGTCATTCTGGTTGTTAACCATATTAATTTACCTCCTGGATGAACTTACGTTCCTGTCCTTAAATAAAAAAACCCAACTCCGGTCTTCTAAGGAAAACTCGAAATTGGGATACTAATGGTATCTGCTATTAAATTGTTAAACCAATTATTTAACTATTTCTTCGTCACTGTCAAGATGATAACGCACAAGATGCGTTCTGCCATGACGTTTTGCCATTATCGTTATGACATCATCTTCTTTTACTGCCATCTTCTGCTGTCTTCCATCTGGGCAGCATTCACATAAAATATCTTTTACTGTTCTTGTTTTAGTTACTCCCATATTACTTCTTGCGTTAATATCAATTCAGGATCCATAACTACGTTTTCAGGATGTATAAGAGTATCTATGTAATCCCATCTATATAGCCATTTTTCTAGCTTTGCACCTTTTTCTGGGTCTAAACGCATATACCTTCTTGCTTTTGACTGTGCTGAATATATTTCCTTAAATATAGGAAATTCTTCTTCTGTCTCTTCTCGTTCATACTGTCTCTCTTTAAGATATTCTGTATATTGAGGAACAAGATTTCCATATCCTCTGCGTTTTAATATATGCTTACCTACTTCCCAATAGACAGCTATTGCATCCCTGCCATCATCAAGTTCTTTTAACAAAGGGTCTTTGTCAACGTCCATTCGGTCTTTTACATATTGGAAATTATCTGCTCCCCAAAAATCTATAAACGCCTGTTCGGCAGCTTTTCTTCCTTCGTAATCATATTCTCCATTTTCCTCGTTATACCAGTCTCCGGATGCTACCGTTTCGATGTATTTGTAATATGCTATATCTTCCAAATGGGACCTTGGGTTTAAAGCCTGCTCATTAAGCATCTCTATTACATCGCCCCACTTTTCATCCATCTCTTCATAATCTTCTCTTCTTGCAAACGATATCATGCTTCTTTGAGTCCGAAACGCTTTACCTCTGATATTACCGTTTACAAACAAATTTTTTGCATCTTGAATATTGCTTTCATATTTTCTTTCTACTTCACCTAATCTGGTTCTGTATTCAGCAACTTCTTCCCTTCGTTCCCTTACAGCACTTAGTTCCCAAGACTCGTTTTGAATCTCTTGTAATTGAGGATTATCTTTTATTATTTTTGCTCTTTCGAGTTTATTCATTTCATTCCATGTTTTACCTGTTTCTTTAACAGAATGATAATCAAAATGGTCCTGAAACCTTTCCCATGTAGATTTTGGATAACCTCTAAGCCCCATCATTTCACTAGGAACTGCCTGCCATCCTGCTCTTGGTTGATCTGCTATCTGTCCTGAAGCCCAGAACGGAAGTAGATTTTCTGTTAAAACAGTATTTGCAACTTGCCCCCAATTTTCAGTAGTAGGTTCACCCATGTAGTTTCTACCTTCCATTAAGTCCCATCCTGTACCGGTCAAAGGAGCTATCTGGCTACGCAAAAACTTTTGCATTACGTTGTCGTGTTCCCATACTTTCAAAGGATTAGCAAGATTCTTTAATCTTTGTGGAGAGAACAGTTTAGGCTGCTCTATTTCTTTTCCTACTACCTTGACCTCTGGGTCAGGTACAGTTTCTCCCACTATTCTGCCCATAAATCGTGCCATAGCATAAAATGAACTTCCTATTCCTATGCGAGAGCTACCAATCTTGTAACTTAAAAAATTACCGCTGGTAGGGTCTAGGTCAGGTTTCTGATTAAGGTGATGACCAAGATACATATAATACGCTAAACCTGAAGTAGCCATACGTCCCATCGTATGTCTTGCCAAATCACCCTCAAGATTTCCTTTAAAAACATCTTTTATCAATCCGTAGGTAGAAAGACGATATCTTGGAGCAAACATGAATAATGAACCCAAAGCCTGCCTTGTGCCTGGCTTAATTCCCAATCCTGCCATACTGACAGTACCTGTCATTTTAGTTACATGAGATGCAAGGTGACGTAAAGCCTCATCTTCAGGAAGACCGCTTCTAAGTGCCATAGGTTTTAACGCTTTCCACATTTCAATCTTTGATAACGTAAGTGCACCTTCAAAGTTTCTTTCAATTCCTTTTAAAATTGGTTCAGCTGGTTTTCCCCATTGTATTCCACCTAATATCTTAGGTTTGCCGGCAGCTGCTTTACGCAACAATCCCTGCTTGCCTACAGATTCAACCATTTCAGCTGCACTACCGTGAAGTACGTTGTATCTTGCCATTTCAAGGATAGTATCCCAATTATCCTGTATCTGCCTTCCTAGTGCATTTCCTTTTGGATTAAATGTCTCTCTAAGAGAGTTTTTAACTACTCCGCCCCATAATTTACCTTCAGTCAATGCCATTGGAAGCAGGTGTATCATATAAACACCTAAGTCCAAACCAGTCATAAGTGCTCTTGAAGCAGCCTGTCCTCCTTCAGCTATTCTTAAAAAAGTATTTCCTGACGATGTTCGTTTTTTTATAGCTGTGGAAATCATCTGCCATTCTTTCATGTCAAGATTGGTTAAAGGATCATTTACCATTACCCTTATGTTGTCATCTATGATTTTTGCTATTTCTTTTGGCGTTCCTATATACCCTGATAAGGATGTCATTGGAAATGAAAACTCACCAGGCTTTTTGGCAGCACCTTTTAACATATCCGCTTTTCTGGTTTTTACAATTTTTAAATGACCACTAGCTAGTTCAATACGACTATCTAGTTCTTTCTGTAATTCCTGTACAGCTTTCTGCCTTGTTTCAGGCTTTCTTTTTCTACCGATTTTTTTAAATCGTTCTTCAAGGTCGGCATCGTTTACTCGCACAGATTTTAAACCTCTAAAAGTTTTAGGCCATTTTTCAACTTCCATTACGCTTTTAGTACGGAATATCTCATCAACACTTGCTTTCATCTGTCTTAAACCTGTTGCTCTTTTGGTTGCCTGAATCACAGCCTTTCCGTATTTAGGATCAATTCGGTCAAGCTCTGTTTTCATGTAAGGTAATATATAATCTGTTAATTGGTGCTCATGTACTCTTTGATACATAGATTCCCAGAGAATACGAACCTGTTCCATCGGATCGCCTCTGTATCCTTTTTCATAAGCATCTGCGGCATTTTCGTGTAGCCTAGCTTTTTCCCAAGGAGCTTTTTTACCGAAAGCACCTTTCACTCCAGCAGGAAGTTTTACTACTTGTTCGCCTGCCGTTTCATCAAAATACTGCCAGTACGTCCAAATATTTGGAAAATAATTTCCTTTAACACCTTTATTCTGTAACAATTCCTGTTCTGCTTTAATGCGTAACTTTTCTTCTGCCTTGTCGGTAGCATCTCTAGCAACTTTAAATCTTAAAGCACCTCTATCAATAATATGCCGTTTCATTTCCTGTGTAATATCGTCAAATTCTTTAAACCATAATTTTTGTGTATCAGTCAAAATGAATTGATTTCTATATTGAGCTAGTTGCCCAAAAGAAACTTCTTCTAACTTTTTGGGATTAGTTTTCAAAGCAAATTTACCAACGAATTGATCATTTAGATTAAATAGTTTATTAGCATCTCCCTGTCCGCCACCTACATTTAACATTCTTCTCATCAACAGATAAGTGTTGTTTTTTGCGTATTCATCTCCAAGCCCCATAGCCTCTACAAACCTGTGATGTAATTTAGAAGGGTTTGCAAACATTGTTCCGCCAAGTTTTTCAAACAGCTTATCTGTTGCCTTTTGCCTGTATTCTTTTAACTTAGCAGAGTTGAGAACAGCTATTTCAAAATTCTCACCTGTTTTTTTCCACGTTCCTCCAAGCAAACTGTTATGGGGTGGGTGTAGTTGATCTATCATGTTTTCTATAGACGGCATTTCAGGGGTTGTTTTTTGTGTAACTTTTTTAGCTGTGGTTTTAGCTACTGTTTTTGTACTAGCTCTTGCAGTAGCTGATGCTAAACCTCTTCCTACAGCTGCTCCTCCAACCCATTCAACAGGGTTTGCAACGCTCATGCCTACCTGTGCATACCAAGGGCGTTCCTGCCTGATATCTTTTACTTCGGTCACTAGTTCAGAAAGTCTTTTTAACTGCTGAGGACTGAAGGCATCTACAGGAGTAGGTCCTCCGGTAGCCATCCCTGCAATATTTGAAGCAACTCCACCTGGTGACGTAAGATTGTAATAGTAACTTAGGTCTACCCCTGTATCATCACGGAACTTATCTAATGCTCTTTTTACTCTTTCTGTTTTTTCACCAAATTTCAAACCTGTTGCTTGACTTGCAGTAGCAAATATGTGTTCAGGTAAAACATCTGCAACCAGATTATAAGCACCACCTACTGTTTTTCTAGCAACATCAGATACAGGTCGTTCTATATAATCAGGTATAATTTTACCTGCTGTAGACGTAAATATACTTTTAAACGGAGGATCACTTGTTTCACGGTTAATCATTGGCACGTTACCAATGTCAGGTGCTAAAGACTTAGCCGAATCTTTTGCCATTTGATTGATTCTTGCTCGTTTGGCTATTTTAGCCAAGCCTATCAATCTTCTAAAAGAATCTTCCTGTTCAGTTTGAGCATCAATTTTCGCAATAGACCATTTGGGTCTTCTTTCCCTGTACCTAGATACCATTTATACTCTCCTTGCAGTAGGCATTCCGCCTGCAAATACTCGTGCAGGACCTGCTTGCATACCTCCTGGAGTAACTCCTGCTGATGCTCGTCCGAATTGCTGCGGAGTGATTCCGCCTGCAAAACCCAACATGTTTGTAAGTGTCTGTAAAGCCTGTGGATCAAGTTGTCCGAGTTGACCCATAGTTGGAATACCGCCTTGGAAAAACTGTCCAACCTGTTGCTGTGGAGAAATCTGTGCAGGCTGCTGAGTTGTTGGCATTTGTAATCCTAATCCTCCAAGCTGTTGAGGCATCATACCGCCTTGCATAGCCTGTAATGCTCCAAAAGCTGCTGGGTTTTGAAGCATGAGTGCAAGGTTCTGACTAGCAAGCTGCTGCCTTTGTAAATCCATTTGGCTTTCTAGCATCGTACGCTCAAGTTCAAGTTCTGTTTCTCTTAATTCTTCAGCCTTTTTGGCAACCCTGACTTTTTCGTCAAACTGTCTAGCGGCAAATGTTTTAGCTTCATTCTCGTCATACCCCATAATTTCCATCAGCCTCAATTTCTCAGCTTCTTCATTTGACCTTTTTAATTCATCTGTTCTGGCTTTGATATCATCTCTGTTTGCCTGCCCTGTCAGCATATCTTCCGCTAACTGTTTTGCAGCAAGAGTCTGTAAAATAGGATTCCCCTGAAGGTCAGTTTCTATATTTCCATTTTCGTCATATACAAAAGCACCTTCTTTACTAGTTCCGAGAATCTCAAGCATTCTCATATCGTTTTCAACGCCTAATTGAGTTACTGCATCGTTATATCTCGTTTTATCTGTTTTTATTTGGTCAAGCCATTGCTCCTTGGCAAAAGTGACTACTCCTTCTGGATTAGCTCCCATAAGAGCTGTTTCCTGCATTTGCATTTCAAGATCAGCAAGTTCTTTATCCTGCTCCATTTTTTTCAAAAGAAGTGTTTTTTCGTATTTATTTGTATTAGGGTCTTTATACATCCCTGTGCTATTTGCGTAATCTATTCTTTCTTCTAGGTCTAACTTTTGCTTGGCAAGTGTTGCTTTTTCCCCATACATGCCTGTAACTTCTGCCTCTGCCAGCTCTTTCTGTAGCTTGGCTTTTCTACCCTCAAGAGTTAATTTATTATCAAAATTCCCTGTAAGTTCTGCCTCTGCTAAATCTCTTTCATACTTATCTTGTTCTTGTATTCTGTTGTCTCTTTCAACAGAAATAGCACGCTCTAAAAGTAGCTTGCTTCTAGTACTCATTCTTGTTTCTCTAGCGGTTATTGGATCACCATTTGCATCTGTACCTACTACAACGTCTGTAGTTTCAAATTTTAAAAAGTTTCCAAGTTGTGCCATTGGAATAGCGTTTCTATTTACTCTGTCCCATACGTTACGGAAATCATCGTCCGAAAGGTCTTGTTCAGATGACATAGCAATATTTGTAGGTGCAGATGGTAAAGGCCTTTTTGTTGTGGGTTGTTGTGGTATAGGTTGACCTGCCGCTGCTGCTGATTCAGATTGTGCTTGTTGTTGCTCACGCCCTGCTTTAAAAGCAGCCTGTGCTTCTGAGTCATCTTTTAAATTTTCCTCTATACTAGAATCTCCTTGCGGAACGAATCCCTGACCACCGGTATAACCCTGATTACCGGCTCCCATTATATTTTGGCCGCTAGGAATACCTCCAAAACCCTGTCCCATCGCTTCAGGTTGAGGCGTTGTTGGAATGGTCGGTATTGTCGGTACTGCCTTACCGTTCTGTACTCCAGGTATTTCACCTGTGATATTTGTTTGTTGACCATTAGTACCATTCCCATTTCCGGTTATAACCGTAGGAAGTCCTGTAGGAATATCTTCACGCTTTGCACCTCGATACAAAGGTCCCTGTGCAAGAACTGGAGCATCTGATTTAGTGCCATTCCCTGTTACTCCTGTACCCCCATTTCCTGTTAAAAGACCGCCCATTACACCTGAAGGAGGAGCTACAAAACCACCTCCTGCTCCTTGATCTATAAATGCCTGTTCTTCCTCGGCAGCTCTTGTGGCAGCCAATGCCTTTTCCTGTGCTTCTCTTGCAGCTTTTTCAGCAGGATTCCAATCTTCGTATCCGTTCATCATGATTAACCTCCAGGCAGTAATTTAGAAAGCTCTTGAATAATGTCATCCACAGGCTGACCTGCAACCATTGTGGGCTTAGGCTTTTTAGGCTTTCCAAGTATGCCTTCAAATATTTCTTCGGTCTGTATACTAGCTGTATCGGCAGCTATATCCACTGGTGTCTGTAAATGATTTCTGTCGCTTTTCTTTTTAACCATATTATTCTCCTATAGTCTCACCGCTTGGCATTCCTACTGCTCCGCCTGTAGGTCCACCGAGTTCAGCCCCTAGCTGATCTATACCGCCCATACCCTGTGGATATACGCTTGGTCTTCCCTGTTGAGAAGCTACTCTTGCAGCCTGTATGTTAGCTTCTCCTGGTCTTTGTAACTGTGCTCCGCCTATATTTCTGCTACCTACGTTTCCTGTCTCGCCTGTAGGTGAAGCCGCCTGCTCCATCTGTGTAGGCAGTCCTACTTTCTGTAATAGTAAAGCAGTCTGCTGCTGTATAAACTCAGGTGTATTAAGCAATTGTTCGGCTCTAATCTGCATCTGCTCTTCCATTGGGTCTGTAATTCCTGCTCTTCTTTGAGCTTCATATAGCGAAATTATCCCTGCACCTTTAAGTCTCATGGCAAGCAGAGCCTCTCTTTCACGCTCTTCAGGTGCTTCTGCCTTAACCCTGACAGTATTTTCGTGATAGCCACGAATCTGGTCAGGACCTATTGTCTGATCGAAATTATGTATCTCATTTCTACCGTATACAGTAACTCTGCCGCCTGCCTTGTTTTCTATCAGCATGAGCCATTTTTTATTTATATCTTCCAACGCATGTCTTAATCCGTCAGCCACTCCCTGAAATACCAGTCTGCCCATTCCGGCAAGTACGCTTAATCCAAACCCTGAAGAAACACCTGTAGGTCTTACTCCTCTTATCACGTTTGGAAAGGTTGCTTCCTCTATCTTGGTCTGTATCATAGATAACTGCTGATATATATCCGGTGGTATCTGCACCATTGGAGATGGTCTTACGTCCACTCCTGGAAGCACGATATTCTTACCGCCAAACAGTTCATAGTCACTTCTGACTCTTTCTGCGTTCTGTTCAGGTCCATAGAAATCTATAGTTCTATACGCTACTGTCCTGACCAACGCTCCAATCTGAGTCATCAGCCTTGCTTCTTCGTCTAATAGGTTGTGTACAGTATTAAGTACGCCCCTGTAGCGTTCTTCAGGGCTACCGTCTTCAAATGTATAACTATGAACAGGGATTATAGGCGTAAAAGGCAGATGACCATAACCATGACGGTGAGGTCCCCACACTATCTGTCTGTCACAGACATACATCACCCAATCTTCGTCCCAATACTCAAACCACTCAGCTTGAGATGCAGATGGGTTTTCAGGTTTCCACTCAGGATATTTCTGACTAACGTCATCTACGTCACGATCCATAAATTCAATAACCCACTTTGTTTTGGTTTTAGAGTCATCCCAGACCAGATTGCGTGGATTAATCACGTTAGCAGCAAAGGGGAACTTTATGCTTCGGTCTTCCATGAAATCGTTAAGAGCACGTTTATAGTCAGCTTCATCCTCGAAGTCATCGACTACAGGGGCATTAGGCCAGTTATCTGAATCCCACATGGATTTAATCCAGCCTACGCCATATAGGAAACTCTGTCTTACAGCTGTTCTAAGCACCGGCTTTTTCATCATGAGCCAGATGCCTGTCAAAGTCTTTTGAATCCGTTCCGCCCTTGCTCTTGATCTGGGAGAGGAAGGTACATCTATAGCAAGATTATTGACATCCACATGGTCGCTAGCCGTATTGACTATAGCACCTGCCGTAGCAGGCCATACAGGGTCTATACCTTCAGGAGCAGGCACAGTCCTATTGCCCATGTAATATTCCTCTTCAGTCTCGCACTGTTTATGAAAATCCTGATAATAGGCTTTCTGCCTATCGAACAGGTCAAGTACGTCATCTAATTCAGGTGCATCCGAGTTTTCAGGATCACCAGGCATCCATTCGGTTATTTCTTCCATCACAGGTTTTTCTGTAGTTACCATTAGCTAATCCCCAATTCTTCAGCTCTTTTGGCTATTTTTTCGAGTCTTCTAAGTCTCATCAGTTTCGGTCCTTCTAAATTACCCTGATTCCAACCGTTATTGGCTTCAGCCTGCGTAGGCACATATCTTGAATTGCCTATAGGTCTGAAGGAACTGGTCACAGGTCTACTGGAATCAGCCACTTCTAAAGCAAGTGCAAGTGCAAATACGGCATCGTCATGTTCACCTGGAGGTGCTTCCGCCTTATATCTTCCGCCAGGCAGTTTTCTATACTGAAAGGCTCTAAGCTGTCTTAAAAGCCTTTTTTCATTAAAGAACGAAATAGTCTGTCTTTCTAAAGCTACAACAAGCTGCTGAAGCAGATGTTCTCTTGAGGACTGAGAAAATATATACGGAGATACAGGAACTCCTGCTTCTATGAGTTCACTCATAAATACGTCACCTATACCTGTAGCATCAATACATATCTGTTCTATACCCCATTCCTCTACAAGCCTGATAACGTGTTCTCTCTGAGCTACCCATTCTGTGCCGTCATCCCATCCGTGATAATGCACCATCTTTCTTTCAGCTGCATCCATGATCACCATGACTGAGGGATCTAACTTTCTACCAAGGTCAAGGCCTGCTATATACCTTGCACCTGGAACAGGCCCCTGCATAGGGTCACCTGCTATATTGGCATCTATATTAGTGAAATAACCGGCTGAGTCAGAAAATTCAGCAAGGTACATACGTCTCCAGACCCTTTCAGGCAACAGCTCCTTGTCAGATTCTATCTCCGCCTTCTGTTCTGCGTTAAGCAAAGGGTTTTCAAAGCTTGTAGCCTTAAAGGAGGAAAATCCTCGTTCACCTCTTTCGCCTGCAACAAACGCTCTTCTGAACCAATGATCAGGATAAAGAGCAGGAATGCCTTCAAATATACCGTAACCAAGTCTTTCAGGGCTTCTAAGCGTAGGCAACAGCTTTTCAAAAGCCTTATCGGATATATCCTGAGCTTCTGATATCCACAAAAAATCCAGACCTGCCGTCTGTAGGCTGTCCGGATCATGAGCTGATTTAACCTCGATTTGTCCCCAAGTTCTTTTATCGCTGCCTTTTAGGTGCATCAGCCAAGAGTCCTGCTTAATACCGGCAGGAGATATAAACTCATTAGGAAAGAAAGCAATCATTTCGTTCCAAATCTGCCTAGCCTGCGGAAAATTCGGTGTTACTATCCAAGCATGAAAAGGCGGTATCAGATGAGATTCCACCTCTATTTCAAGGCTTTCTACATATCTTCTGATTAATTCCCATAAAGCAAAACGAGATTTACCCCACCTGCGTCCTATCTCTAAAACCTTGATCTTAGCATCAACTCCATGCACTCTCTGCTGACCTGGATGAGGTTTATAAAAATCACTTAGATTGAGCTGCTGCTGAACCATTTAAGACTCCTGACCTTTCGATACAGAGTCTGAGTGCGATAGCTCCTGCCTGCCAAGCGACTGCGTTCCCAAGGGCTTTAAGTCTGTCCATCCTATGTAGTTTTTCCCCATCATCAGATATTCTACAAAAAGCGGGTTCAACCTCCGGCATGATACTGAGCAGGTACTCCCATCCGGATGAGTCTGAGGGTCCTGGTGGGTAGTTGAAACTTCTTTCGGATATTTCATCACAGCTGTGGGAAGTGTCACTGAGTGCATCGATCCTTCTTTTATCTGAGTCGATTTCAGATTCCCTGTGTATGTATCCGCTACTGTTGGAGTCGGCCAGTTTCCTATAGGCAAAGCAGAACCACCTTTTTCTTCTGTGGGGAGCTCCTGCATCGTCAGCTCCAACAATTTCCCATTCCGCATCGAACCCCTCCTCGGCAAGGTTTGCGAGGATAGTGTACACATAGGGCTGCCGTCCTTCGCCATCTCCAGAAAGGAGACCTGGTACGTTCTCCAGAAAGACGTACTCCGGTCGAGCCATGCGAATGACTCTAAGGGTGTCTGGCCACATGTTCCTATCGTCTGATTCACCTTTTCTCTCTCCTGCTAACGAAAACGGCTGACACGGAAATCCACCAACCACCATGTCAGTCTTTTCCCACTTAAATTTCCTTACATCCCCAAATATCTCCGCTTTTTCCAGATATCCGTCCTTCATCCTCGCCCTTAAAACCTTCTGACAGAATCCGTCTATCTCCACATACGCTTCCGTCTCCGCACCTAAAACAGACCTCACCGCCAAGTCCAAAGCTCCTATTCCGCTGAACAGTGATATATATCTCATTCACTCTTCTTGCACCAGCCTAATTAATCGTCCTGTAACCTTTCTCATCTTTCCCCAAGCTATGCAGCCATAAATATTCCTTCGTATCCTTCCACCCTGCATTCTCTAAATCCATCGGCAATACATTGATCATCTCCCTCTCATCACCGCACTTCTCACACACCCCAACCGAATACCTGCCGTCAGGCAACCCAATCAAATAACTATGTACACAATCAGTCTTTGCCACCAGTAAAATTACTCACACTGACATTCACGAAATTCCCTGCACCGCTAACCGCTCCCTCAGGCATCATGCCCCTTATCTGATGCAAATGCTTTATTGCATTCAGCTGTACATTCTTATTAACATCCTGCTCTATTAAATTCTTCAACTTGATAATCGACATAGGCAGCATTATCCCTGCTATCTGCTCAGCTATCCGCTTAGGCTCATGCATAACATCCACAAATACCCTCTCAAAATCCTCACTCATCATCCTCTGCTCCTCTACCCATGCCATAGACTCCCCTGTCAACTCACACGCCCTCGCAGCATCCATACAATCCATATAAACAGTCATAAATGACCTCTGCTCTACAGTCAGCTCACTCCACTCAGATCTGTCCTCTACATTAACCTTCACAGCATTCTTAGCAGCTAACGCAGGATGCTTTGTTAAATCCGCCTTCCTAGCCATTCATATCTCCTAATTAGTACAAAAACACGAGAAATCATCTCCCTCGTATTCAAACATATCTACCTGTGGGTCTTCTTCCCACTCCTTATCTAAAACAGCTAACGTAATAGGCCTTCTCTCCCCAGCAACCGTCCTAGTCAATATAGCCTTATCCTTTCTAGTCTCACTCTTTGTCTGCTGTAATAACTCCCAATCCCTAACCTGAGCAAACCTCTCTGGAAATACACTCTTTAACCTCTTCCATTCAGCCTGCCCCTGCCTAACACACCTGCCTCCACAATTATTATGCGGAAAACCGTACTTATATAACCTCGGTGACTCTATTCCCCATGACTCCACTACCTTCGCATATTTCAAACTCTCATAAGGCTTCCACATCAAAGGAAACTCTACACTCACTCCCTCTATCTCCTCATAATTCCTCTTAGGAGCAGCCATCCTATGCTGCTCAGACCAATCTAATCCAATATGAACAGTCAAAGGCTTATCCATCTTCTTGATCAACCTCGTAAACGGCTCTATCTTTAACTCAAATGAACACCGCACCATCCGATTGTTAGGAATCATCTTAGCCTTCTCAGCTACCTCTAACGGATTTAACCCATTAACATACCTCTCTATCTCCATGCCCCAGTATGACTCCAAATCCCCTAAAAACCTGTATAAATCCTCGTCCTCCCACTTAGTGTCCGCAAACCATAACACCACATTATCCTTGCCATAACGCTTAATTACCCTGTCAGCCGCTACAGCACTCGATGTCCCTCCACTTAATGACACTATATGCTTCATAACTCTCCTAATTAATCAGGGGTAACACTAAACTTCACGAGAGCAAGTCGGAGCCGATGGAAACACTTTAAAGGAGAAGAAAACCACCGTAGTGCTACCCCCACTTTAAACTGTAATCTAATTACATATGCCTATAAAGTCAATACCTAACAGTATTATTTTTAATTACAGTTATGAAGTGATTTTGAATGATTTATCGCTTGAGTGGGTACCAACAAAGAACAAGGGTGGCCCCTGGCCAACCGGCAAGGCCAAAATTCGGAAAGTGTCGGAATTTTCAGAAGATAGAAACATTGCCAGATAATAACGATTACTACCAATAAACAACAAAAAACAGATAGGTATTTATTAAGATCATTTTTTTATGGTATCAAACTGTTGTAATGCCCTGAATATCTCATTAAATGCGATAGGATTGTCGCATCCTGCATAGATACAACAATTACCCACTATAAGGTTCAGATAGTTTGAGCGACTCTTGTTTGATATTAAATAACGCACCTTATATTCATATGGTAATAAATCACTATTAAATAATATTTTAGGTATCCACATTCTTAAACTTTTAGTCTTATATATTTTTTCATTATGTACATGAAAATCATTCATTATATTAACTCCAAAAATATTATTTAATTATGTTAAAAAACACTAATATTATTAAGGCACTTTAGAGAATATTAACACTAATATTAATAATAATACTAATTAATACATATATATATAATAATGATATTGTTAAGAAGTATTAATTAATACTTCACTATGATAAATTTATCTTAACTTAAAACTTTGAAGGAGTTTAAACAAATGAATGATTTAACAAGCAAGATTAAAATGTTTCTGGCAACGAATCCAACAGAAGAACAAATTGAAGAATTTTATATAAACCAAGTTTTACCAATAGACAAAAGAAGTATTAACGAGATTTTATACTGTAAATGTGAAAATCCTGGTTTTGGTTTAGACAATAATTGCCCGCATTGTAATGCATTTGAAATTGAACATTTACCGAATGTTGAATACTGTCCGCATTGTAATATATTTGAAGAAAAAGATATTTATAATTGTTGGTTATGTGGTAACGAAATTGAATATATAGATAATGGCATATGTAAAGGATGTCATACACAAACAAGAGACATAAATTAATTAAAAACTTTGAAGGAGTTTAGAAAAATGATTACTCACGTTACACAATCCGAGTTTATCGATACTTTCAGAAATAGCCCCACGTATAAAAACAATTTTTCTTATGATGGTTTAATTGCATTATTTGAATACTTTGAAGATCTTGAAGAATCAACAGGTGAAAATATCAATTTTGATATGGTTTCTATTTGTTGCGATTATACAGAGTATAAAAACATAGAAGAATATATAACCGATTATCAAGATCAAATACACAACTTGCGGGATTTGTTAGATTTAGACTATAGCGAAATAATAAGTGTATTAAGAGACCATACAGAAGTTATTGAATTTAAAGGTAGAACTACAGAAGCTTTTATTGGGAATATCTCAACACCAGATAAAAGTTTTATAATTCGTGCATTTTAAATCCTAGCGTGTTAATTCACGCTATAATCTAGCATTCAATTGTTAGATTATAAGGTGAATTAATTTACCTAAATAAAAAACTTTGAAGGAGTTAATAAAATGTTAGCAAGTTTTAATATTAATCAATTGGAAGATCCTAAAACACCAGTTTATTTATGTACTTGGGAAGGGCTGCTTGAAGTACATACTAAACAAAGTTTAATAAAACAATATTTAGATGAAGATACTGGGTTAGAAGATAATAACGATTGGAGTAGTAGTAGACATGGTGAATGGGATTATGAATCTTTTAGAGATTATCTAGATAATAATAATTTAGATTTTACAAGATACATAAACCATAACATGACAATAGAAC
>VTLG01013334.1_pt1 | contig 17870 bp, 11 predicted proteins | sample 4694571 | NCBI WGS metagenome assembly VTLG01 (sample SAMN12604809, study PRJNA352737) | marine metagenome | biome: ENVO:00000447; feature: ENVO:00000209|ENVO:00000569|ENVO:01000036; material: ENVO:00002151; isolation source: viral sequences binned using virsorter ... | reverse complement strand
GGCTACCGTTATTATCAGCGTTGCTAACAAGGCATAGCCAGTCAGCATAGCTATTAACCATAGCCATTCCTTCACGACTTCCTCTTGTCCATGATCTTTACTTGCTCTTTTAAATTCTGTAAATCTTTCTCTATCCGTTGCATTCTCTGTAGTAATTGTTGCTCGACTTCTGTCATAGTAGGTTTTTCCTTTATTATCATTAGCTTGGCTTGCTCGGCCATGTAACATTAGCAGGGAATCCTGCCTGATCAGGTATGTCCCTAAGTGCCTGTCTAAAAGTTTGCCATTCGGCTTTTTTGCTATTAGACAAGGGGGAATCAGACATAACTCGCCAGTCAGAACTTTTCAGAACTGCGTTTCTTGCCGCCCTTACATGATTTGCGTCTGGTGTTATTTTCGTGCCTTCTGCCATATAACTCTCCTATCCAAAAATTTCTAAATTAACATAAGTCTTGTAGTTAACGTCCACTTGGTAGGGTGTTGCTACAAGCAATGCTCCCCTTAACTGTACAATTTGTCCTGCTGTCGCTACTACAGTGAAGTCCACATGAGAAGACTTAGGGGTGTAAGAACTCATGTCTAAATCGGTTCTCCAAAACGTGCGATTGGTATCATCACCTGTGTGTGCGGCTACATTATTATGGTCTAAAGCTACCACTGAAGCAGTTGTTTCTCCTGCTATGTAGTAGCCCATTTCTGAGAAAGCATCGTTGTCACTTCCTCCTACACTGTCTAAAATCATTGTCATCCTGACAAGAAATGTTCCTGCTGTGGCAAAGGTTATAACAGTTTCGCCATACTCAGTATTGTGAAAGTTTATTCCAAATCTTTGTCCTGATCCACTTGGGCTTGCTGATGGCGAATTCCCTGTCCCACCACTGTAACACTCTCCTGCGAATACTGCATTACCAATATTATTAGTGCTTGAATCAGAACCTCCTGCTGTCATGGTAGTGTGTGTGCGAGAAGCGTTATACCAAGTATCATGAGAGACATCACCGTTACCACCACCTGTAGTAGATTCACCATGATTTATTTCAGGTAGTTTAACCGAACCAAACAACACCAAGTTTCCTGCGTGGAGGTTCTTAGCTACACCTAAACCGCCTGTTACTGTTAATGCTCCAGTTGTTGTTGAGGTTGAGTCTGTAGCAGAACCTATGACTCCAGTACCCGATACGTCCAAGTTTGCATTAACGTCTGCTAAAGTAGCGTTTAATTCTATCTCATCTGTAGCGTTTATATCTAATACGGTTGCACTCGGTGCTTGTATATTCTGGCTGGCATCGTTGAATTGAAGCTGCATTGTAGAGTTAAGCAGTAACCCGGTATCAGCTACATGAGTCAGACTTACATCCCCATCTGCACCAAAATTCTGTATTGCTCCATCGCCTAAGTTGTGTGGTCGGTTAAGAAGAAACCAGTTAGCACCGTCACAGATAAGATGAGCTATCTCATACTGTTTGGTTAGCTTGGCACATACAGCATCGCCATCATCGTTGTTTATCATTACCGTACCAGTGCCTGAGTCAGCTTTTATTATAGCCAGATACCTGCCGTCACTGCTTGCTTCTGCTGGCAGAGCTACAGTAAGAGCATTTGTACTAGTGGTCATGTATATAATATTAACTTTGGAATAAGTAGCCGTTGCGTTCATAGTTACGCTGACTGAACTTGCCAGCTTAATCCATTCCTTCTGGTCATAGCTGTTAAGAGTATCAGCCCACCCCTCTGTACCTGTAGTGACACTGGTAGTGGTTGCATCCCCTGCACCTACATTACCTGAACTGTCAAAGATAAGGGTGTTGCTTGCCCTGCCGGAAGAGTTAGGTATCTCGGAAGTTAGAGAAGTAGCGTCTGTAACCGGAAACTTTATCGACCGATCTATAGCATCCTGCTGTTCCTGTACTAACATGGTCAGCTTATCTAAGTTGCCTTCCAAAGTGTCTGCGTCTAATGCGCCTCCGGGTACGTAGTCACTTGTTTGTGTGGTAGCCAGATCCCTGTAGATAGTTATAGTTCCAGATGCTGGTGCTGTGGTAAAGGTTACTGTTCCACCTGAACTGAAATCGTTGTTTGTTGCTGTTACCGAATACAGACTTACGTCCTGTAGTGTGTCAACAGATCCTACCGTAAGCATTACCTTTACCTGCGTAGTATCTGAGTCTGGTAATGGAAACGTAAAGTTAAAGGCTGTAGTACTTCCGTTACTTGTCAGCCTGTTTTTGTTTGTTGTTACTGATACAGCCATTTAATCCTCCATTGCTCTTATCATTAAATCTATAGCTTGTTTAGTAGAGTATGGCAACCCTGTTACCAATATCAAAGTCATAAGCATTTGCTTTACAGACTGTAACGCATGGTACTCTCTCCACCTGTCAGAGTCGGCTTCAAAGTATTTCCAAACGTGAGTTATAAGATCTCCAAATTCGTTAAAAGGTTGTGCAGCTAAGGACTGACCGAATATTTTTATAGGTTGTATTCTCCCATCCTTCTTTATCCTCTGTATTTGGTGGTGCAAGTTTTGCATTACCCCACCCACAAAAGGTATTGGCCCTGTAACTGAGTCAAAAAGTTTATCCCATATACTGTCAAACTCTTTATCCTCGTCTCTAAGCAAGTTACGTAGGTGGGTTCTTAAGGAGTGTAGCACCCACATACCTAAGCTACCTACAATAATAGTACTGAATAGTGCAGTGCCAAGCCTTTTAACAGCACCCTTATCTCCCCTACTAAGGCTTATAGACTCTCTTACTACCATGTTAAGTACTGCGTCCTGCCATCCACGAAAAGGAGTAAACATTTTTACCAGTTCATTCTTAGTGTTAGACAAGTGAGAACGGTGGGCAGGATTAAACATAGGCTGTGATCTCTCAACAACAGTCTCAGCAAATCTTATTGCTATGGGTAGCTGTTCCATCTTGTTGCCTTCGTCCATAATCTCTACCAGTGCCTGTCTATTCATCCCTGTGTTGGTAATAAAGTCCTCGGTTATATTACCAGACTCCATCTGATCCATAGCCTGTAGTACCCCTGCCATCATAACTTTACGTACAGTGATACGGTCAAAGAAACGTACAGCAAACAACCCCTTGTCTACCAGACTTGTTACTGGTTTACCTGTAACTGTAGAGACAGCACTTCTTGGCGACATCTTATCTACAGCTACGTCCCTGTCTACGTTACCTTCTACCCTTTCTATATATAGCCCCGATAGTTCTTTAAATGTCTGGTCAAAAGCCTTACTTGTTTCACTGTCAAAGTCCATAGCTACAGCTTTCCACAAGTACCCTGTATCCAGATAAGTAGCAGCAGCAGCATAAGATAAAGACTGTGCTACAGATACAGCCCAGTTCAGAGAAAGGAAAGACTTGGTAGCGTTTTTCCTAAACCAAGCAAAGGTCTTATCTACAAGATCAAGTTCGCTTGCTTCTTTATGGAAACCGATAACATCGTTTATATGCTTCTCCAGCATAAGTGGTATCTTATCGTCAAACCTTTTTAGCTCGCTTTCTACTGTCTTTATAGCCCGTCCCTGTACCTGTTCTTTATAGTCAAGTAGATTCCTTGCGTCTTTTACTGCAACACTAAGACCAATATAACTGCCACCATCGTAAATAGATTTATTAATAACACGCAGTAGCCCATCCAGATGTATAGCTCCTGAAGAAAACTGTCTTTCTTCGGTCATATGTTCCGGCACGTTTAGTTCTATCCTTTGAATGTCAGTTCTTTTAGGCTCATCCTTACCTACTGTTTCCACCTTGGCAGAATACTTTTTACCCACACTTAAAGGAAAATAGTTTTCTACCCTTGACAGATCTATACCGTTAAGCTCCCGATAGAAAGCATTAAGCTCCTGCCAGTGAAACTCATAGAACTCTTTAACTGCCTCGGCATACTTAAAGTCTACCTCCTTCATGTTGTTGCTTAGATATTCACGTATTTCTATGTCAACTCTTCTGAGATCGTTTTCGTTAAGTACGTGTCGTGCCTTGCCATCACTTGTTACAAAGAAACTTAGAGCATTATCACTGTTAAATCCTACATACTTATCTCTAAATATAAGACCGGGTATGCTGGTTGACCTTCTCCCCTCTATACTTACTGATCCTACGCTACCCTCACCATCCTCTAACGGCTGAGGAGTGATATGTCTAGTGTTGGAAGGGTTCTGGAAATGCAGGTAAAGAGCAATAAGTTTATCTCTATCCATCTCTCTCGTATGTACCCTGCCATTTTCGTCCATAAGTTTAAGACTTTCTACCTGTTCACTCAGGTAAGAAGCAAACTCTGTGTTGGCAGGAAGCCTACCTACGTGCTTCTGGATACTGCGTTGCAATTTCTTACTAAACCTTTCCTGTATTCTTCTGGTGTTTGACACTGCCTCGCCAAGCATAACTACCCGACGAAAGGTTGAGTCCTTGTGAGCTATAACATTTAAAACACTAAGCTCCCCTATCGCTATTAACCCTGACCTCTTAACAGTATTCCAAACTCTTCTTACCCTGCCTTCCCTGACAGACTCGTTGCTTCTTTTTATAAATCTAGCTATCTCTTTAACTACTTGCTGTGCTACCTTAGTCAGTCCTCGTACCTCTTGATTTACTGTTAAAGTATTTGCTTGTACTACCTGACTTGCAGAGTAGGCAAGAGACTTCATAGTTCTATCTAACTGCCTTAAACTCATAGTATTGAAATCAAGAACCTTATTTTTTTGCGTAGTGCCTAATCGGCTTATCGTTCTTACTCCACGAGAATGTGCTGGTATAGAAGTTTTAATATGGTCACCATCTACTGCTGCTAAAAGTATTGCCCTATCTTTTTTTACTCTTTCCTTTCTTAAGTAATTAACTTCATACGTTATCATGGCTTCTGTTATATCTTTCTTAGTTAGTGACTTTTTAGCAGACTTTACTTGAGATTTTTTTTCTAATATATTCTTTATAGCTTGTTTTCGAAGTGCATCATTTACTGCTTTAGGGTTAGTAGCTTCATCTACCCTTTTCCTGTGTAGCTTTATAGCTTCTAAAATATTGTCAACTAACTTCTTATCTGCTATTTCACTTCTCACGTTCTCCAGTCTGGTCATAGTGTTAGTGCCTAAAGCATTAACCTCGTCTACCATACCTTTCATATAGTCACGAATAGACTTGTTGATCTTCTGGATAACGTCTTCCCTTGTCCCTACCTTGGATACTAAAAATTTAAATAAGGGTCTGTTAGCTTTAAATCTCTTTGCCCTTTCTTCTGGGGTAAGATCCTTTCGTATTACTGCTTCCGGGTCTACGACACGTTTCCTGCCTGTATTGGTTACTCCTAGTTTTCTTTGACCTTCAGGAAGAACCCTGTCTATATTGTCAACCAGCCACTCTCCCAGACTTACTTTTTCACCAGACGTTACAAAGCCCATTAACCCTTTTGTTGTTATAACGTCATCTTTTACCTTGCCTAATACTGCATCCCTTAATCTGACTAAGATTCTGTTTTTTACAGACTTTAATTGGGGAGAAAGATTCTCAGCAGTAAGTATGCTTTTTTGTGTAACCTTAACAGGCTGTCCTGTGAATTCAGCACCCTTCTTTCTCCAGTCTATTGACCCTGTCCTCGCACCTAGTGATGCTTCTACCATCTTCAGCTTGGTGTTTACAGGTATGTTTGTAGACAATGAAACTAAAATGTCTTCCAACCTGTCGTAATCTTCAGTCAATTCTAGCTGTGTCTTATCCTTGTTATACTTCTCTACCCTCCAGTCTATGTTATTATCTTCCGTGAGGGTCATAGTTACATTCACACTTCCTAACTCAGGGTCAGTTGATGTGTACTCTTGAACGACATCTACGTTACCTTTCTTCCGTCCTCTTATTTTCTGTATAGCCTCCTCTCTTCTTTCAAGGTTTTCTTTTATAAGAGTATTATTTTCTTGAATAATATCTGAGTAGGGTATTTTATCCTTTCCTTTTACCGTTCTCATCTCTTCTTCTAACTCAACCACCCACTCTGAAAGGTAGTTTTCCCTTTCAACGTAGTGCTGTATCCTGTCCCCAAGACTATGTGATGGGTGAGCTTCCTTGGAATTACGTTTTAACTTTCTTTCTGTTTGAGCAAGATTTCTTTGGTTTAACGCAATCTTCTTACTTACTTCTAAATTATTTTTAAACAGCTCTTGCTCGGCATTTAACTTAGTACCTGACTGCTCAAGCACGTTGCTCCTAAACTTACCTGCCTCTATATGATCTTTAAAGTCACTGCTTAAATTTAATAGCTTTTCTATTTTACTATCTTCAAGATTGTATTCGTTTAAATCTGTTTTGCTTAACTCGCCTTTTTCTATTTTAACCCTTATGTCTTCAGGTAAATCACCTATGTTTATTTTTACCCTATCATTTAATTTATGCGAACTATTCTCTATAACGGTATCAAAAGTTCCTGCTGTTGCATCTTTATCTAAAAGAGTAAAAAACTCTTTACCACCGGGGAGGTGTTCAAATCTTGCCCTGCCTTCTTTATATGACTTAAGTTCTAATCCAAAGTTAATAGAAGCCGTAGGTGTAACAAAAGCTAAAGCACCCAATATGCTCTTGTCTAAAGTCTCCCCTAATACTCTCTTCCACTCTCCTTCGTCTATTTCAAAGTTTGTTCCTCGTAAAGAATTGGCAGTTTTTCTTATGTTGGCTTCCAAGTAATGTCCACCAAGCTCCTGTAAAACTTCTTGCGATACCTGTAGTCCAGTTTCCCTTGCCATTCTCATAGCAGATGGAACAACTACTGCTCTAATTAAATTCTTTTTTACTAAGTCTTTGGATGCCTCTATAGAAAATCTTTTCACAATTTTAGACGGAAGAAGCCCTGAACCTTTTAAACCGGGTACTCCTACTGCACCTACAAACTCTACTATTCCTTCCGTTAACCCACGAACAGTGGATATTTTACGTGCTATATCCTCTGGCATCCCATGTACACTAAACCCTACAATCCTTCGACCATTAACATACCCTGATTGACTAACAAATTCTGTATATATATCTGCCCCCGGATACTTTACCAACTGTGCTCCTGAACTTGTTGTACGATACTCGTTGGCTTCATCGGCAAATATAGGTATCTTAACATTCTCTAATAGAGCCTCAGCATAAGATCCACCCATCTCAAGACTTCCTGCTCCTATGCCAACTCCTGCTCCTATGCCTCCCCTTATAGATCTTTGCATAGCTTTTGCTGATGCTCCCAAGGCTTTAGGCAAACCTGTAAGTGCTCCACCTCGCCCCTTAAAAGCCGGAACTAATGCTAAGGAAGCAATATCTTTAACATCTTCAAAGGTTTGATTCCACCATCTGTTATCTAGTTCTATTCCTTTTGTTTCGTCTAATCCAGCTTCTATTCCCGATCCTATAATGTCAAAAAGCATTGGCCCTTGCTCTGCCCAGAAGTAGGAAAGCTGGGTTAAAGGATCAAAATTTCCCTTAAATACCGACCTAAACTTACCTGCCCCTTCAGGTATTCTTTTATCTATCTCCATTATTTCTTTTTGTAGTCTTTCTGCCTCTACCATAAGATCACGCTGATACTTGCCGTTATACTGTTGCCTCATCATCATACCTATCTTAGACAACTGTACCTGTAACCAGCTTCTGGTGTTTATACGTTGGTAAATGGTAGCATACTCAGGGTTCGCTTTTATTTTTTCCATGTTCTCCATGTATTTTTTCCCTGCTTCCCTGCTACCTATCCAACCACCTGCTACATCTATTATGCTTCCTATCAGTTTTGGTTTAGCACTCATTCTTTTTAAAGATGACTCTTCTTCTTTACTTAAAGGGTCATACCCCATAGCTTTCATAATAAAGTGAGGTATTCTATTTATCCGTAAAGCCTCTTTTGCTTTCTGTGCTCTCCAAACGTCATAATAATAATCATCGTCGCTTACTTCTGGTAGCTCGGCAGAGTTCCAGTCTTCTTTTTCGGGTAACCCTAATATACCCCTAGGCTGTATATCCCTTAAATATTCAGACATTTCCTTTTTATCTTCTAACGATTCCGTTGCTCGCTTTTCTTTTGCTATTCTTACATCTCTAACAGGAGATGAGTAGATTCTCCTGTCTGGGTCTAACGCTTCCCATGCAGCAGCAAAACCACCTTTAAGCAAAGCACCCCAAGACCTTTGTAACCTTTCACCAAAAGAAGGGCTAGATATTCTTTTTAAAGATTCTTGAGTCATAAGGTAGTTTTTCTCTTCTTCTGTAGGACTCTCTCCTCTAAGCCTCCACATTTCCTCATACTCTTGTGGATCAGACATTAAGTCTCTTACGATTCTTCTTTGCCTGAGCATCCTTTCGTATGTTTGAGAAGCCCACGCATTACTAGTAATCTCTTGACCGTCCCTGTTAAACATTCGGGTAGTGCCAATTCCCATAGCTATAGCCTGTTGTCTAACCTTGTAGGGATCTTCCCACTCTTTTCGTTCTAAATACATTATTACCTTACCAAGAAACGACTATTCTCTTCAGCGGTTTCAATCTCTTTTGCGACAGCCCCAAAACCTGTAGACTCTGTTCTCATACCCCGGCTAGCAGTTACGGAGTCTGCCTGTTTAGCAGGTGGGGCTTCTTCTTCACCTGTAGTAGGCTGTACAGCAGTAGTTTCTACTGGTGTGTCAAGGGTCATACTGAAAAAAGTAAAAGGCTTATGCTCTACACGATTTCCTCTCCAGTCTGTAGGTGGGTACTTTTCTAATAACTCCTCTAAGTCTTTTTGTATTGTTTCCGGGCTTCTTATGTAGAAAAACTCTTTTTCTAACAGTTCAGGTGAAGCATAATACTCGGTTGTCGTTTCATATGGAAATGACGAAAACACTCCCGACCCTGCAACTTCTTCTACACTCTTACTATAAAGCATTTCGACTGCTGCACGTAAAACCTTGTCTATGTTTTCTTTTAAATCTTTATCATAAGGTTTTAGTCCTTGCTCTTGTGACATGGAAAACATCATCCCTTTAAGAGTTTCTAATGTTTCTGCTTCTTTTGTGTTTACCATACCTTTATCAAAAGCAGTATCTACCATTCTATCCCACCTTGATTTGGGAACTGGCATATCCTCACCCACTATTTCTGGGCTAAACAAGGGAACTCCTACAAGGTTTTTCAAGAGTCCATTATTATTGTTTCCTGTAATATCTGACATAAGAAACTGTATCGGATCACCTTGCCTTTCCTGTTGTATCATGCCACTCCAAAAGTCTGCTTCTTCTTCAGCAGCATAATTGTACAGGTTTATTATCATTTTCCCTTCAGGTGTTCTGTTGTCTATTTCGTGCATCCCGTCCTCTTTTTGCACGAAATAAGAATCACCATATTGAAGTATAGGAGCATTATTATAACCTTCAGGAATCGGAGGGCCTAGAAATTTTCCAGCCGAATCGTAAAACTGTTCATTTTCTAAGTCTAAAACTTGAACACGAGGTGGGGTAGTAATCCTTATACCATTGGAATACATGGCATCGTTAAAAGACAAAACTCTACTACCTAAAGGATTTTCCATTTTCTTTATGTTTTCTTTTATATATTGGTACATTGCAGGAGACAGAGCCTTGGCTTCGTACCTTTCCTGTAAAGCTCTTAATGTTGTCTCTACAGCTTGCGGGTATACGTTGTTCATTGCTTCTTCTAATACTTGATCTTCAGGTTCAATAATAACATCTTTATCATCTAGTGTATAAACAGAATCCTGTGCAGACACTATCGCTGATGTAAAGTTAGAGCTTAATAAAGTGAAGTACTCTGTTAGCTGACTTCCACCTAAGATAAGGTCACTTTCTGTAAAGATAGGTTTTCCATCTTCATGTAATGGATTTCCCTCTATAAATGAAATAGCATTTTGTACTATATAGGCAGCACTTGTAGAAAAATTACCTGATACTGCGTTGTTTATTTTAACACTGCTAAGACCGCTGAAATCTACTGTAAAGATTGTTTTTAAACCCTGATGTTGTTTTCTATATTCTGCTATAATAGCGTCCTGCTCTTCCTGAAGCTGTGCTTCTATTCTGTCTTCATAAGTTTCAACGTCTAGTTCTAAATCTCTTTTCCTAATATCTCTAGCAAGTTTATCTAAATATCTTCTTTCTGGATCGTTATAATCATTAAATCTTATAGTAGCCCTCTCTTGAGTTATTAGGTCTTGTTGCCGGGTTTCTTTCATTCTAAATGCGTTATACACACTACCAACTTGATCTTGAAACATATTAAACATATCGGTTCTTATAAGCCCTCTGTGTCTAGCTGCAAGATTCGGGTTGTTTTTATCTACCTCGGCATACCACTCAAGTTTTTTGTTTAATAGATCGCTATATATACTTATTGCATCGTCATAGGTTTTTGCATTTTGCATCTCCTTTACCCATCCAGAAATAGTTATTTGCAAATTTCCATTAAGAATATTATATGAAGACTCTCTCCTAAAGTTTGCTATGTCTTTGGCAGTTTCTCTAAACCTTCCAGTCACAGATGCAAACAAGCTCATTTGTTTTTCTGTAGTCGTACCTTTACTTCTTAATTCCAGCTCTTTATTTTGCAAATATTGTAATACTGCTTCCTCCTTTCCTTCTTTATCTCCTGACATTATGCTTTCTATTTCTACTAAAGTTTCCCTTAAAGTAGTATTTCTAAAATTATCGTCAGCAATACCTTCTTCTGCTACTTCATCACCTCGTGCCAACGCTACGGCATTGGTAACAAAACTAATTAACCCATCAACTTGGGACTTTTCAACCCCTTGTTCTAAAAGACCCATTAGATCACTTCTTAGCTCACTCTCCATGTTTAAAGACTTTCCCTCGTCCTTATCACGCATACTTAGAATTTGATCTATTCTAGAATTAAGACCCTCGGAGGCTTCCTCGTATAATAGTTGGCCTTTTGTTTTTGTATGAATTAATTTTCCTCTATTTATTATATTGTTTAAATCAGCAGGGGTGATTATCTGTTGTCCATTAGCGTGTCTTTCTCTGGAAGTTTTTTCGTGCCAAGCTATAGCCCCTGCTATTACTGACTCCTGATCATTACCCCATTCCCCTGAAGCCATTTTATGCGTAGCTTCTGTAAGAATATCATCTCTTTTTATGTTTATTTCTCTCTGGTCTTTTTTGTTTTGTTGGTTTTCTAAACGTATCGCCTGATCTATTGCTACCCTTTGTGCTCCGTGTTCAAACTTCCTTGTAAAACTTTCGGCTTCTTTTTTACTTAGATTATAGTTGTTAGCTATATTAATAGGTTTAAAACTTTGCTGTTGTCTGGCAGGGTTTTGCGAAGCCTCTCGTTCTTGGTCAATGTTTTGCTGGTTAGGGATGTCACTCATTACGCTTCACCTGTCGAAGTTTTATTTATATCTGCAAGTATCTCTTCTATTGTTTTTCCAGCTAATAGTTCTTTTCTTACAAGTGCTTTTAGTTCTTGTTTTTTATTGGGTATCTCGACAGGTCTGTCACTTCCTCGTTCTCCTTCGGGTGTTACGGAAGTAGATATAAATTTAGTTCCATAAGCATTTTCAAGAAGAGATTGGACTTCCTCTGTAGTTCTAATAACCCCCTGTACACTTACCCCACCTTCTTTCCCTATGTCTCTCCAAGTCCTGTTCTCTGCTAACTCTACTACATTGTTATACAGGGTTACATCTCGGTCTTTTAATTCTTTAGGCCATTTCTCAGGTGATGCATTTAATGTTGCAGCATTAGCCTCGTAATAGGAGTCCATAAGTTTTGGAAGTGTTGTTATCATTTCTATTTGTTTTTCTGTTAATTTGTTTGGGGGAACTGTTAAAACAGAAGGAACAGGCTCTTGACTAGCGTTTGTTTTATTGAGATAAGCTAACTGTCTATCTAAGCTGATCGGTGTTGCGTCATTGTCATCTTTATAGTTCCAAGTAAATATAGGTCTTCCAGTACTATCATGAGATACTATCATGTCATAAATTTGATCTGAATATAAATCCTGTGCAGTATTATAATATAGCTCCAACAGGGTATCTTTTGAAAAAAGATGAGGCTTAGTATAAGCATTATCATAAGCAGCCTCTAATCTCGATAGCCCTTCTTCTCCTCCTATCTGACCTGCAAGCCTTATTTCTTTCATTGTATTATCTACAAAGTCTGTATCTTCTCTTTTCTCTGCTTCAGAAGCTATGACTACACTCCTCTTACCTACGTCTTCAGCAAAATAGTTTTGTATTGTATCCTTTGCTTTACCGGGAGGCATGGAATCTATCTTGCTTTGCAGTTCCTCGGTCTTCTTCTCCCACTCCCTGCCGTAAACTTCAGACCAGGGTTCATTACCTTCTCTTAAATTAGTAGCGTTTTCTTCTAAATTAGTCATAAAAGAAGACATATCACTCATTAACTCATTAGTTTCTTGAGTTATCTGTTGTTGTCTAGCAAAGGTTTCTTTCTCTTTTAATGCCCCCATAACTGTTTGGGTAGCTATTTGGGAAAGACCCTCTACCGTTTTTTCTGCTGACGTTGCAGGGAATATGTTGGGTACTTGAAACCCTGTAGGAGTAAACTTGGCCTGAGAACGTCCTGCAAATTTAGTCTGGTATTGTGGTACTTCTGGCATAACTTACCTACTAGCCCTTTGCTGTCTTCTCTTGGCTAATGCTTGATCTATACCCGGTTGCAAGGCTGTGCCTATTCCTGTTATAGCCCCTTCTACTGCCCCTGTCACATCTCCACCTGCTGCCTGAAAGCCACTTAAGCCTCCACCTAGCAGACCACCCCAGAAAGCTGCATCTGTACTTTGCCCTGCAACTTTTTGTAGTCCCTGATCGCCTAAAAGACTCTGTTGCATTTTTATACTGGACATTTCTTCAGTAGTCTTTATGTCTCTTCCTAACTGTCCTATATCTTCCTGCACTTGTTTACGCACTTGTCGTTGCATTTCTGCAAAAGAACCACCACCACGACCACTTGCAGTAGCTCCTACAGCTAATCCCATCTTCCCTGCCTGTGCAGTTTGTGCTCCCATAACCTGCTGGCCTTGTCTGGCTACCTGCTGTTGCTGTGTTTTAAAGTCCTGTACAGTCTGGTCTGTTTGCTTTTGCAGTAATTCACGGTCTAAGGCATTTTGTTTTAGCTGTGCCTGTGCCTGTGCTTTCTGTTCTTTAGCCTTCTTATGCTCTGATACTGCTCCACCTACAGCTCCTAAAGCTGCTCCTATTATGCTAAATATGAACTCACTACCCTCCTTATATTAGTAAGGACGTTTCTTGCCTTTCTTTTTCTTTGGCATACTTCCCTCCTATATATCATTTACTTTCACCGTTGTACGAATACCCAAAACAGTCATAGGTGTCGGGTTTGGATTTCTTAAATATAAAGTAACCAGTTTGTCAGTTTTACCGTCTATGCTCTGGGTAAACATACCGGTAAATGGTGTGGGTGCTTGTGACATAGGATCTTTAGTTAGCCTGAATATTACGTTCTTTAGTGTGTCTTCATCCGGGCCTAACTGTATTCCTTCCTGAGTCTTGTAAACTTTTATCGAACACTTCTCTATGTTCTTAGTTAGTCCTGCTGTTTCTAACGACTCTATAGGTACTGGTTCTATGTTCTGATTATAGCCAAGCCCCATATGTACCGTATTAAAAAAGCCGTCCAGTGTAATAGCTCCACTACTTACCGTCTTAGGTGCGTGTACTCCACCGTCAGCTAATATAGATAGGGAAGCTGCTTCCAAATGACTCAACCCTGTAGTCGTACCTTCACCTGCTGTTAAACTTGTACCGTTAGCTATGGTCTTAATAACCTTTGTTATCGTTCCACCGGATGTGTAAGTAGTAAAGGCACTAGTGTTTACTTCTCCCGATCCTGCTGCTAATCTAAAAGTATTAGTCGTTTTGTTTTTTACTTGGAATACACCTTCACCATTACCAGTGTCCAAGGTATTAAGTTCTACCATTCCCCCTACACCGGATATCTTTACATAGTCATCGTTACTTAAACCGTGACTTGCCGAAGTTATAACTCCGGGACTTGCCCCGGTTATGGCCGTAATAGTCTTATCTGCACCACCGTCCCATGTTAAGGCAGAGTCTACGAATATAGCATCAGCTTCCTCTGTGCCGTAATCCCTTACGTTAAAGTACTCTATGTATCTTTTTGTAGCTCCGTTAACAACTCTCTTTACGCAGACCCATACCTGATCTTCAGCACCTTTACGTACAGTACAGATAGATTCAAAGGAATCTCCTGAGTTAGTAATAATACGAGTCCATGCCTTACTACCGTCTTCCTGTATATTAAGACAAGCTATCTGTCCGTCTTTACGTAGACACCATAGCACTGAGTTAGGATTGGTTTGAAATGCCATATCCTGTAAGCCTGTTGCTCCTGTTACTTCAGGATGAAGGGAAGTTAAGTCCCTTGCTGTGTAGGCTTGTAGGTCATTTGAGAATACTATCTCCCTTACTACCTTACCACCACCCTGTACAAACGCACCTGTGTTCTGCATAAGTACTGGCTGTACTCTGGATGCTCCATTCTGTGATTGTCTTTTTAATAATGGTAAAGATGTTGGAGCTATAACACTTGTACCAAAACTCCACTCAGACTCTAAGGAAAAGTAAAGTAAACCAGTCCATGACAATAGTCCTCTGGCTGACGTACCCCTAACATGGTAAGCCCAAGGATCTGATGCTACTACAGTTGAGGTTAAACCGTGTTGAAATTCATAGTTAACCTGAGAACCTATCACCCTGCTTGGGTAGGTCTGGTCACCACCTACTACAAGCCTCTGCTCGTGTGCGGTTACTATACTTGGCCATGTTGCCTGTGCTGCATTATAGTCAGCCCCTGTTACCCAATCCCCACTTCCGGTATCTACAAAGTTTACAACTGCTGCTGCCCAACTAGTGTCACTGGTATAAGTTATTTTAAATAAAGGGCCGACTCCATTTGTTAAATCACTGAGGTTATCAGGACAAAAGTACATAACATTATCCATCTGCACAAAGTGTAAATCCAATACTTCTGCATCGCTATCAAAAGTAATAATAGAGTTAAGGTCTAATTGTGCTCCACCACCACCGTCTATACTGGTTAGTCTTACTCCATCCTTGTATATCCAGACATACCTTCTGCCTATAGATATAATATAAGCATCACCGTTAGGTCGGTTAAAAGGAAAAAGATTAGATACCTTGTCAGTATCCTGAGCTGCACCAACAAACTTTGTTCCGGGTCTACCCTGTGCCCCTCCCATAGGTAGAATAAAAACATTCTCTAATGTTCGGCATGAGTACTGGTACTGTGGAATCTCTATACGGCTTTCAGTTAGCTGGCTTATCTCCCCGGCCATGAAGCTGGTGGTTGTACTTCCAGATCTTGGCATTTACGTCCTCCAAAACCTAGTACCACGGCTAGCCTGTAGCCTTTGCCCCATTTGCTTTTGCCGGATATCTTCTGACACAGCCCTGTCACGTATGCCTCCCGGCCCATTGTACTGTGCGTCAAACACTTGTGACATCTGCACATCAGCACCTAACTCAGAAGCTATCTCTGTTGCTATTCTTGTAGCTAATGCTACAGTAAAGTATTCAGGGAATATGCTTTCTGAAGCTCTTGTTGTATAACGTAGCTTTATTGGCGAGTCAGCATTAGTAAGTAAGTATCTGTTTTCTATAGACCAATCTGCCGTATCGTCTACCATCTCTCTTGGTACTAAACAATACGGATCAGTTGGTAAGGCATAGGCATACTGGTAGTCTGTACCGACGATGGTATAGTCTTCGTCCTTGCTTATTTCTATTCTTTTAGTAGCAAAGCCCCAATCATGGAAACTTAGTAACTCATCACGTAGTATGTCGTACCATCTATTACACGCTGATGCTCTTGTATTATCCTCGTCTAAGGTTACAATAGCCTGTTGGTGTATCTTACCTAAAGCAAGACTACAAATAGATGCGTCAGTTACTACCGCCACCTGCTCCTACACCTGCGAGTTTTTCTAATGCTCGCATCTTAGTTGAAGGCATTTTGACTCTTTGCGTTTTATAAAAGTCTTCCACCTCTTGAGGTGACAAACCTGATTCTTTTTCCATTTGGGCGAGGAGTTCCTCTTCTTCCGATGCCTCCTTCACGGCCGTATTCTGGCCGTACTCCCTTACTATACCAAGCTGAATCAGCCTGTCTATCTTAGAGCCTTTCTTCTTTTTATCACCTTCCGTCCATTCTATTTGAACATCAGGAATTTGTGGTAAATTGTCCATCCCCGGAACATCTCCGGGATTAAACTTACATACCCTTCTTGTTTCTACCTCTGCTCCTGTTTCATCACGGGAATAGGTCGAATAGTTCATAGGATATGCCTTTGTTACGATTAGCCTTCGCATTTATTGTCCTTCTAAGTAGGGGGCATAAAGCCCCCTTACTTATTAATTTAGATTGTATACCCAAGCATTAGCTTTACCAGCAGAAACAGTGTTTCCTTTGGTATATACAAGTTTAATATACTGTTTTGTCTCAGCAGGTAAACCTACATCAAGTATTACTTCCCCTATAGGGGCATTTGTAGTACTCACATGACCTGATACCAAGTCACTATAACTTGAATCATCAGAACTGTGCTGAATTTTTACCGTAGTGTTACCACTTGAACCTACTATTGCTGTATGGATAACAGCCTTTACCCTTGGGAAATAGCCCCCACCGGAAAACGGTGTAGCTGCTCCAAAGTTAATAGTATTAGTAGAATCTGCTGAAGATGATGTTAGAACCTGCTCTTGGCTAAGTTCTTGTAGTGCGTCAATCATTAGATAGCATCCTCCGTTGATACCAATCCTTCGCAAAGATAGATTGGAACTCCCATAATATGTGGAACCGGGCCATCACCAAACGGTGAATCGGCAAGGTAATAGACATTAGATTTATTAACAGCAGTAATATTTAACTGAGTGTAAAGATCACGGTTGCAATAGATCGCTGCGTTCTTGGTAGATTTCATTCTTCCAAGGGCAGTTAAAACATGGTTAGTATCCAAGTCATAGGTCTCACCATAAGCATTGTCTATAGAACCTATTCTCTGTACACCACGATCATCAGCTACAGCGATAGCACAAGCCATCTTGAACTGAGTGGTATATGCGTAGTAATTACCAGTGTTAGTTCCACTTACACGTTCTAAATCCTTGTCTACTACTTCTATTCCTAAGGGTGATCCATTAGGATAGGAGAGATAAGCACCAGTAGTGTCATCCCAGTTTATTATCCACAAAGATACATTGTCACCACTTCCGGTGTTAGAAGCATCGTTGTCTATAATGTTAGTAGTATTTGCAGTGGTATAGCGAGTTGCTAAACCATCTGGTTGTTCTGGATTTAAAGCTGCGTTTCCATAGAAAAATTTGTCTTCGAATTCCTGAGCAAGTGCCATAATGTGCATCCGATTGTATCGGTCACGCACTGCTGCCGGATTATCTGACGAGTCTACGATTCTCTCGTCTACTTCACTTCTTGTCTCAGCTATAAGAATTGGCTCATAAACTGACTTGGTGTGACCAGATGTGGCTGTTACCCCATCGTTGGTCTTTCTCCATGACACGCTAGGCAACGCTAATTGCTGTACGTGATGATGACTAAAGTTCTCGGAACTTTCTACCCAAATCGCATGACGGAGAATAGGGTTCTCCTCAGATAATGTTTCCGCTACCTGTGCAACTTCTGTTGCCCCATGAAATAAATTGCCAACTTCTGCTAGTGTGACTATGCTGCCACCTACAGTCGCCATAAAAAAACCTCTTAAAATATGTTATAACTTCCATCTGTTAAAACACAGTTCCTTTATAGCTAGCGTTGCTATCCAATACAGGGTAACTATTCTTGCCTT